>Ga0206835_1013_pt1 | contig 95714 bp, 86 predicted proteins | sample Alteio_BWOrgCont_31_FD_152853 | JGI IMG/M metagenome (GOLD analysis project Ga0206835, IMG submission 152853) | Enriched cells from forest soil in Barre Woods Harvard Forest LTER site, Petersham, Massachusetts, United States -... | ecosystem: Environmental > Terrestrial > Soil > Temperate forest >...
CCACCGTAGAACTAAGGCCCGCTGCCGGAGTCCAGGCATACGTTCCACCACCTCCTGCGGTCAACGGTACTGATTCACCCGCGCAGATTGTTTGCGGCCCGCTTATGGTAGGGCTTGGGGTAGTGTTTACAGTTACAGTTATAGAAGTATCTTTTGAGCAGGAACCTAAAGTTACCAGTACGCTATATGTAGTAGTTGTTGCAGGGGTAACTGTAATAGAACTGTTGGTTGAAGAAGTTGTCCATAAATAGGTACCGCCGCCTGTTGCAGTAAGCACCGTATTATTACCCGAACAAATAGAATTTATACCGGATATAGTAACCACAGGCACAGGATTAACAGTTATAGTAACGTTAGTGTCTTTTGAGCATCCGCCATTGCTTACCGTAACACTATATGTTGTGGTAGTAGCTGGAGTTGCCGTTACATTTGCTCCTGTAGTAGCGCTTAAGCCGGTTGCAGGGGTCCATGAATATGTAGCGCCGCCACCGGCAGTAAGACTAACAGGAGTGCCTGCACAAACCGAAGACGACGGGTTAACAGTGGGAACAGGTGTAACATTTACCGTAACCGTAACACTATCTTTAACACTGCATGTACCATTGCTTACCGTTACGGTATAACCCGTAGTTGCTACCGGTGACACATTTATTGAACTGTTTGTTGAACCTGTATTCCAGTTGTACGTTCCTCCTCCGCTGGCGGTAAGGGTTGTATTGGCTCCGCTGCAAATTGAATTGTTGCCGGTTATAGAAACTACAGGTACGGGATTAACAGTTATAGTAACGTTGGTATCTTTTGAACATCCGCCATTGCTAACCGTTACAATATATGTTGTGGTGCTGGCAGGAGTCGCAGTTACATTTGCCCCTGTAGTAGCGCTTAATCCTGCTGCAGGGGTCCATGAATATGTAGCGCCGCCGCCAGCTGTAAGGTTAACAGGGGTGCCCGCACAAACTGTAGACGAGGGATTAACAGTGGGAACAGGTGTTGTATTGACTGTAACCGTTACACTATCCTTAACACTGCATGTGCCATTGCTTACCGTTACGGTATAACCCGTAGTTATTACCGGTGACACATTTATTGAGCTATTGGTAGAACCTGTATTCCAGCTATAGGTACCACCGCCGCTGGCTGTGAGGGTAGTGCTGTTGCCGCTGCATATGGAACTGCCGCCCGTTATGGTTACTACCGGAACAGGGTTAACAGTTATAGTAACATTGGTATCTTTTGAGCATACTCCATTGGTTACTGTTACAATATATGTTGTAGTGCTGGCTGGAGTTGCCGTTACATTTGCACCCGTAGTGGCGCTTAATCCTGCTGCAGGGGTCCATGAATATATAGCGCCGCCGCCGGCTGTAAGATTAACAGGAGTGCCTGCACAAACAGTGGAAGAAGGGTTAATAGTAGGAACAGGTGTTGGATTTACAGTAATTGTAATACTATCCTTAACACTGCATGAACTGTTGCTTACATTAACTGTATAAGAAGTTGTTGCAACAGGAGAAACAGATATGCTGCTGCTTGTTTGTCCTGTATTCCATAAATACGTTGTTCCGCCCGATGCGGTAAGGGTTGTGCTGTTTCCGCTACAAATAGTTGGTGCTGAAGCGGACACAGAAGGTGTAATAGTGGGCTCTACGGTTACTGTAACGTTTGTACTGTCTTTACAACTTCCACTTGAAACCACTACTTTATATGTTGTGGTTGAAGCTGGACTAACGTTAATAGTTGCGTTAGTTGAACCTGTGCTCCATTTATATGTACTGCCACCGGCTGCAGTAAGTGCAGTTGAAGAGCCAGCGCAAACAGTATCCTTGCCGCTTACGGAAGCAACCAGTGAACTGCTAACGGTTACTGTAACATTTGTTGTATCGGTACAACCTGCAGCGCTGGTACCTATTACTGTATATGTTGTTGTAGCAACCGGGCTGGCTGTTACTGTAGCGCCCGTTGTTGCACTCAATGCTGTTGCAGGGCTCCAGGTATATGTCGCTCCGCCGCTTGCGGTAAGTGCCACATTTCCACCTGAGCATATTCCGGGAGCGGGGGGGTTTACCGTTACCACGGGTTTTGCATTTACATTTACCGTAATTGTTTGCGTATTGCTACATCCTGCGGCACTGGTGCCTGTTACAGTATAAATAGTAGTCGAAGTCGGGTTAGCTGTTACCGTTGCCCCTGTTGTGGCGCTCAAACCTGCCGCAGGGCCCCAGGTATATGTACTTGCACCTGATGCTGTTATTCCAAATGAAGTACCTGAACAGATAGTTGTAGAACCGGAAGGTGCAGTAGTTATGGTTGGTAATGGGTTTACAGTTACAGTTACACTGTCCTTTCCGGTACAACCTGCGTTAGTACCTGTAAGGGTATATGTGGTTGTACCTGCAGGATTTGCCGTTACAGGTGTTCCCGTAGTAGCAGTTAAACCGGCAGCAGGGCCCCATGTATATGCTGCTGCCCCGCCTGCATTAAGCACAACGCCTGCTCCGCCTGCACAGAGAGTAGTTGAACCGGTGGGAGTAATAGTTACCGTTGGGGTTGTGTTAACAGTTATTGAAACAGTTTGGGTATTAGTACAGCCGGCCGCGCTGGTACCTGTTACTGTATAAATAGTATTTACGGTTGGGTTAGCTGTTACACCCGCGCCTGTAGTAGCGCTAAGCCCGGTAGATGGCCCCCAGGTATAGGTGCTTGCACCCGATGTAGTTATCAGCACCGAGCTACCTGAGCATATAGTTGCAGAACCTGACGGAACTGTAGTAATTGTTGGCAATGGATTCACCGTGACTTTAATACTATCTTTTCCTGTACAGCCTGCTGTAGTACCTGTGACAGTATATGTAGTAGTAGATGGAGGGTTGGCCGTTACAGGTGTTCCTGTTGTGGCTGATAAACCGGCAGCAGGGCCCCATGAATATGTTGTAGCTCCACCCCCATTAAGCACCACACCAGCTCCGCCCGCACAAAGTGTAGTTGAACCTGTGGGGGTAATAGTTACAGTCGGGCCGGGGTTAACAGTAATTTTAACTGAGTCTTTCTGGTTGCCGCATGGAGTTACAATGGTTACAGTATAGGTAGTTGTTGCAGCAGGGGTTGCTGTAGGATTGGCTATGTTTGGGTTACTAAGGCTGCCTGCAGGTGCCCATGTATATGAGGTTCCACCGGTTGCAGTAAGCGGGGTGCTTGCACCTGAACATATGGTTGCAGGTCCGCTTATTGTTGTTGAAGCTGAACCACCAATTATAACATTCACCGCCTGCCTGTATGAACCCGGACATGTACCAACGTAATATGTTGTATTCACAACAAGAGCAGGAGTAGTATATGATGCACCCGAAGCTATAGGAGCACCACCGGTTTGCGTGGTATACCATTCAATAGTTGTTCCGCCGGGAACTGTACCTGTTAAAGTAGCTGTAAGCGTTGCAGTCTGTCCGCTGCAGATAGTATCATTCTTGGCAACAATCTGAAAATTTGTTATTGTAGCACCTGTGGTTCCTGCACCACCTTTGGTTGCTCCGTTAGGCGGAAATTTTGTCATTGCTTTTGAACTGGTAGTTCCGTTCCAGCCACCTGCCGCCGATTCAGTTACGCCTGCATTTGAAGTAGCAATATATCCGCCGCCGCCGCCACCGCCCGGACCTTCTGCTTCTGTAATTAACAATGGGGTAACCTGGTTACCGCCTACACCACCATTAGCATCTATAGTTATACCTGAAATATTTCCCGTTGAATTTACTACTACTGTTCCGCCGCCGCCTGCACCGCCGGCACCATCGCCGGCGCCATGTACGGCGTCGTATGTTGAATTTCCGCCGTTAGCTCCGTTTGCTAATATTTGCCCACTGCCCGAAACAGTGCCATAGCTTACAAGGTAAACCATTCCACCACCTGCACCTCCCGGACCTGCTACGTTATTATCCTGGTCACCTGCACCACCGCCACCGCCTATAAATAATCTCCCTGTCGAATAATCGAGTGGCCTGCCACCCCAACCGCCATTAGCGTCACGGTGATCTCCTCCCCAAGCACTGTTATTGGGGCCAGTAGTAAGCGGATTTTTAGCATTGGATGAAAAAGTATATCCACCACGCCCACCTCCGGCTGAAGTAAATGCCGAAAGCCATGTAAATTCAAGATTCCATGCTGTGGCGTAAGTGGGTGAAGTTGTAATATCAGGGTTACCATAACCATTTACGTAGCCCGCAACACTGCCGCCATTAGCACCGCCGCCGCCGCCGCCATTATGCGCATTGGAGCCACCACCTGCATTGGCTGCAGCGCCTTTACCATATCCTCCTCCATAATATACATACCATCTATCGTAACCCGCAACACCCTCTCCTTTAAGCTTTCCCCACGACCATAAATGCTTGTCGAAAGCCGTATTACCAACCCCATATTGCGAACTATCATTATCGAGCACTCCACCCCTGAATCCCAATCCGGTTGAGGTGATGCTGCCGCCAGCATTTATAACTGTATTATTCAGAACCTCAATGGCTACTATACCGCCGGTGGCGCTATCCCATGCATCACAACCAATTGAGCCGCCGTTATTAATGGTAAGGCTATTATATCGCGGGACCCTGACTATCTGCACGTTTCCGGTAGCAGTGTAATTATTAACCAGTCCGCAATCTAAATTAATGGTAGTACCATTGGGTACTGCATTTACCTCGGCATATTCGTAATTACCGCAATTGTTATATGCCGTTACAGCTCCCCAGCTACTATCAGAGGGCTGGGCGGTATTGCTATCGCCAAGCCACCAGTAAAGGGGCAAACCATTTATAGTAGTACCCTGCATCTGTATTATCATAATAAGGTCACCTGCGGCAAGGTTACCCGAGAACCGTCCATGAGCGTTAAGGGTGCTACTTGCAACCGTTATAGAAGTATTTCCAGTACTTGCATTAGCCTTAAGGGTAGTATATTCATTAACAACAATAGCTGTGCTGACAGTGGGGCTGCCATCTTTACCCCGCTGGGCAGTGCAAAAAATGGTCATAAACAAAAACGCTGATAAGATTGTAATCTTTTTCATAGAATCGTTTTAGCAAGAACAGCTAAGTTATAAATTTTTATGATTCCACCTACTTTTTTTACCTTTGTATTATGCTTTTATCTCACCCCCGGTTTATTAAATACGAACGATTTTGGCTCATAGTTATTTTTACTTTATGTGCAATTGTATACTGCCTCATATCTCTTGTAAATCATTATCTTTTCCATACTGCTGCATTTGACCTTGGTATTTTCAACAATGCCCTTTACTGTATTTCGCACTTCAGGACAAGCTATTTAACGCTCAATATTTTTTCACCCGGTACAAACCTCCTAGGCGATCATTTCTCGCCTATTATGTTTCTTTATATTCCATTCTACTATTTGTTTGGCTCATATACACTCCTTCTTATTCAAATAGCATCAATTTTATTTGGCGGCTGGGGTATATACAAATATTGTAAGCTTAAGTTCCCTGAAAGTTATATTCCTCTCATTATCACACTACAGTTTTTTGGTATTTGGGGTATCTACTCTGCTCTTTCATTCGATTTTCATAATAACGTAGTTGGTGCCATGTTTGTACCCTGGCTGGTTTATTATTATGAAAAACAAAACAAAAAACTTTTCCTTACTTGTTTCCTTCTCATTCTTATTTCCAAAGAAAACATGGCACTATGGCTTGCTTTTATTATGGGTGGGCTTATGCTGAAAAATGGCTTACACAATTTCAAAAAACATTTAAAATTCGAAGTCCCTCTTTTAGCTTTTGCATTAATCTATTTCTATATTGTTGTGTCCTTTATAATGCCCCCATTGCAACACGGGCATGGCAATTACCAGCTATACAGGTATGCAGCCCTGGGAAATTCCTTGCCTGCAATTATTAAAACCATATTGGAGAAACCAGGATATGTATTTGGATTACTATTTAACAACTCATTAGGCAACCCCGAATTTGATGGCATTAAAACAGAGCTTCATTATATGGTTCTTATGTCAGGTGGGCTTGCGTTACTATACAGGCCCTATTATTTATTCATGTTATTGCCCATTTATGCGCAAAAACTGTTATCGTCGAATGTTACTTTTTGGGGAATAAACGCGCAATACTCCATAGAATTTGTGCCTATTCTTAGCCTTGCTTTAGCTGATACGGCTTTTAAAATAAAACCTGTTGCACTGCGCTATGCGTTTTGTATTGCTTATACCATAATTACCCATATTGTCAATATTCATTCAATGGATGAAAGAAAAGCCTGGGCCTATAATAAAACCAATACCCGTTATTACAATGAAGGGCATTATAATTCTGAACTGAACCTGGACGCTGTTTACTATGCGTTAAAGTTAGTACCCGATGATGTTCCTTTATCAGTAAGTTCTTCTTTCGCACCCCATCTTGCCAACCGGGAAAAAATATATTCCTTCCCCGATATTAAAGACGCCCAGTACCTTGTATTAATGATGCCTATGAGCAGCCATAGCAGTTACCCTTTAAGCGATGTAGATTTCCTTAAAGCAGTAGATACATGCAAAGCTTCGGGAAGATACCTGGCCATTTATGATGCCAATAAGGTTCTTATTCTGAAAAAGAAGTAATTATTCCACAAATAATATCATTCCTTTAAGGTACTCTCCCTCGGGATGATAAATGCTTATTGGATGGTCGGCCGGTTGCGACAGGTATTGCATTATGCGCACATTGCGCCCGGCTTCAATAGCTGCGGCGGTAATAGCGCCATGAAACAAATACTTATCGACTATCTGTGAACAGGAGAAAGTAAAAATAATACCGCCGGGTTTTATACCACTTATGGCGAGTGCATTTAATCGTTTATATCCCATTACAGCATGGTGCCTTGCGTCTCTATGCTTGGCAAAGGCAGGAGGGTCAATAACCATAAGGTCATATACATTATGATTATCTTTTAAAAAATCAAAAGCATCGGCAGTAAATGATTTTTGATTGGCACTCTTTCCGAAATTCAACTCAATGTTGGCATCGGTAAGGCTCATCGCAGTCTTTGAACTATCAACTGAATGTACCTCAGCAGCGCCCGCTTTAAGTGCGTAGACTGAAAACCCACCGGCATAGCAAAAGCAGTCGAGCACTTTCTTGTCCTTCGCATATTGTGCAACCAGCTTGCGATTCTCACGCTGGTCAATAAAGAAGCCTGTCTTCTGCCCTTCTTCCCAGTCGACTTTTATTTTATGCCCGTTTTCAAGTATTATTTTATCGGTTGAGCTTCCGAACAAATAGCCATTTTCAATATTGCTGGCATATTCCTTATCCAGGCTCTCTTTACTTTTATCGTAAACGGCTTTAAGTTTATCTCCGTATACTGCCTTTAATGCATTTACAATATGTTCTTTCGCTATGTGCATTCCCACCGAATGAGCCTGCAGCACAGCAGTACCACTGTAGTAATCTATTATAAGCCCCGGCAACCCATCGCCTTCAGCAAAAACCAGCCTGTAAGCATTGATATCATCTTTATTGGTTAAACCAATTGCCCTGCGATAGTTGTAGGCGCTTTCAATTTTTGCTTTCCAGAAATCCTCATTAATTTCTACCTGCTTAAATGAAAGTATGCGAACAGCTATAGAGCCCGGCTGGCAGTGCCCCACACCCAGAAATTCATTTTTGCTTGAATACACTTCAACTATATCGCCCTCTTCAGCTTTTCCTTCCATGCTTTTAATAGCGCCTGAGAATACCCAGGGGTGGAAACGTTTCAACGATTGGTCCTTGCCGGAATGAAGTGTAATTTTAACCATGCCACTCTTTTGTAATTTCTGTTATCTGTTTTTCGTTGAGCCTGAAACGGTATGGCAGCAATGCATCTTTACCGGCATAATCAACGCCGATTCTTGGGCCTGCCGTTATTTCACTCTTTTTAAATTCCATTCCCCTGTCTTCAATCCATATTTGTTTGCCGGAAAGGGGAATACCCGAATGAAGTGTTTTAATTCCTAATGCCACTGATGTCGTACCCGGACCATCAGAGAATTTGCGGGTAAGTTTCTTTTGCTTCCGCCTTTTCATCATAACATTTAAACCATCCTTAGGTATAATGGCCCTGACAAGAATAGCATGAGGGATTTCTTCTTTGTTCGTCACAATATTAAAAAGGTGATGGATACCGTAACACAAATAAACATAAGCATTGCCACCCATTCCGTACATAACTTCGTTGCGGGCTGTGCGCCTGCTATTATATGCGTGAGAGGCTTTATCAATAACCCCATTATAGGCTTCTGTCTCTACAATCATACCCGAAGTAAGCTGGCCTTTTATTTTTGTCACAAGAAATTTACCTATCAGTTCACGGCTAATATCAACAACATTATCTCGCAGGAAAAAATCTTTCCCAAGCACTTTCATAGCCTACTTTATTGTCCGGTCAAGTGTGCCCAGTACATATACCACGTCTGAAGTTAAAGTACCTTTCTCATCATATTGCTTATCCTCTCCGTCCTTTACAAAGTCAAGGTCATCTGAGCTATAAAGCAGTTGCTGGTCTTCTTTCAGCTGCCCGTTCTCGTAATATTCTTTCTTTTCGTAACGGATTGGTTTTTTATCAGTTATAGGCTGAAAAAGCGATTCAGGCTTGCCATCTCTGTAATATGAATTCCGTTGTATAAGGCGTTCGTGATTTTTATCATACTCCTCATAATATTGCACCTGCCCATTGTCAAAGTAGTCCTGCCATAGAGTAGAATTTCCATTGTAATATTGTACATCCGATTTCATTTTTCCATTCTGATAATACTTCTTCAATTCTGTTTTACGCTCAGTTACTACCTTATATTCTCTTTCCATTACACCGTTGGGATAAAAATTGGTGTAAATAGTAAGCTGTCCATTGGCATAAAAACCCTTATGTATAGTTCCACCGGCAGTATAATGGTCTTCCATCCAACCACTGGCAGCATACCCCTGCATGGTTTTCCTTACCGAATCACCACCCATGGCCGGGCAATATTTATCAAAATACTGTATGCCATAGGTAGAATCATATACCTCTGCTAATGTATACGTCTTTTCATGCGGCACCTGCCCCTTAAAGTTGATCTGGGCATTAAGCCTGCCGGCACAAATCACCAATAAAACTATGTATGTAATCCTCTTAATCAAGCGCAAAGCAATAATAGCGGCAAGATACCAAAAAAATTAATGTATTCCCTGTGTGGCAAGGTAACGTTCCGCGTCAATAGCCGCCATGCAGCCTGTTCCTGCTGCTGTTACGGCCTGCCTGTAAATCTTGTCCTGCGCATCTCCACAGGCAAAAACACCTTCTACATTGGTGCGGGTCGAGCCGGGAATGGTTTTAATATATCCCTGCTCATCCATGTCCAAAATGCCTTTAAATAAATCGGTATTAGGTTGGTGGCCAATGGCCACAAAAAAGCCGGTAACCGTTAACACCCTTTCCTCTTTTGTCTTGTTATTAAGCACCTTTACCCCGTCAACCGATTTTTCCCCTAAGACTTCCAGGGTTTGAGTATTATAAAGTACTTCAATATTAGCTGTATTAGCAACCCTGTGCTGCATAGCTTTCGATGCCTTCAGTTCATCTTTACGGACTATCATATACACCTTGTTGCAAAGTTTGGCAAGGTATGTAGCTTCTTCCGCGGCTGTATCGCCCCCGCCCACTATAGCTACATCCTGTTTACGGAAAAAGTAACCATCGCATACAGCGCAGGCCGATACCCCAAAACCGTTAAGACGCTGTTCAGAAGGCAAACCAAGCCATTTGGCAGAAGCGCCTGTTGCAATAATTACGCTATCAGCCAGGAAAGTAGTTTTCTCTTCCATAACCACTTTAAAAGGCGGCTTAGAGAAGTCGACCGAGCTTACGTATGACCAGCGAATATCGGTGCCAAAGCGTTGTGCCTGCTTGCGGAAATGTTCCATCATCTCAGGGCCTTGTATACCCTCAGGATAACCGGGATAGTTCTCCACCTCAGTAGTAATGGTAAGCTGTCCGCCAGGCTGTAATCCTGCAATCATCATGGGCTTTAAGTCTGCGCGGGCGGCATAAACAGCTGCTGTATATCCTGCAGGGCCCGAGCCTATTATAAGGGTTTTAACATGTTCCTGGTTTTCCATATTTTATATAGGTTTTACCTGTTCTTTATTTGGGATTGCAAAGGTACGAAAAGAGCGAATTAAGAATTAAGAGTTGAGAATTAAGAATGGGGAAGTTTTTACCAGTTTTCAACAGTCGGTTTCAATTAATATTCTTTAGGTAAAATAACAATAGAAATTAACAATAAGCCCCTTCCGAACGCCTTATCAGGCGCGGCCTCCATTGTTAAATACAATGATTTACAATAAACCGCACAAGCACTTGATAATCAAACAAATACACAAAGTATTGACAACCAACAACTTAAATGCGCACTCTTTTTCGTACATTTACAATATGAGAAAGCCCCTTTTTACGTTTTGCATTTTATTTTTTGCAACTTATTTATCCGCACAATGGGTTAGCGTAGGTACAGGAGCAAGTTGGGATGTTTTAGCATTTGCTACTTACCAAAGTAACTTATATGTGGGAGGCGCATTTAAGACTGCTGGCGGGTTACCCGCAGATTATATGGCACAATGGAATGGCACCTCATGGAACACAGTCGGCACGGGTATAAAATTTTCAGGCAATGCCGTAACTTCATTAACCACTTATGATTCTTTGCTATTTGCAACAGGACAGTTTGATACAGTAGGAACAATATCGTGCAAATGCATAGCCCAGTGGAATGGCGCTAATTGGGATACAGTTGGCAGTGGCATAACGAATTTGAGCGGTCAAGGTGTAACAGCCTCCATTATGTATAATAAAGAACTTTATGTTGGTGGCGATTTTAGTTCCTCTCTTAATGGCAAAAAAATATACAACATTGCAAAATGGAACGGAAAGACCTGGGATTCTGTGGGGAATGGTGTTAACAGTTGGGTATGGTGTTTGACTAATTATAATGGAATGTTATATGCGGGTGGTAATTTTTCTATAGCCGGAGAGAACTCGGCCAATAGTATAGCATCCTGGGATGGAACGAAATGGGACTCTCTTGGTTCGGGTATAAATGGAGGCTTTATGCAGGTTTATGCTTTGTGTGTGTGTAATGGCAAATTATATGCAGCGGGGAAATTCACAGCAGCAGGGGGGGGAGCTGTAAATAATATAGCCGTGTGGGACGGTAATAAATGGGATTCGGTGGGTCATGGGTTAAATAATACTACGTTAGCCTTGACAGTTTACGATGGGAAATTAGTTGCACTTGGATATTTTGATAGCGCAGGCGGACATCCTGCAAGTGAAATTGCCTATTGGGACGGTTCTAATTGGTATCCTGTAGGTGCTGGGTTGGGTGGCGGCACTAAGACTACAATTGATTGGGCATTATATGTATATGATTCTACATTATACGCTGGAGGTGAGTTTACGATTAGCGGCAGTACACCACTTAACAATATTGCCATGTGGACAGGGCCGCTGGGAGTGGATGAAGTGAAAAGAAGTAGTGAGGAAGTAAAAGTATGGCCGAACCCGTCCGATGGTATATTCAATTTCCAAGCCGATAGCCATCAGCCAATGGCTAATAGCCGAATTGAAGTTTATAATATGTTGGGCCAACAAATAGCTAATAGCCAATGGCCATCAGCTAGTAGCTTAATGCAAATTGATATTTCAAATGAGCCTGCGGGTATTTACCTTTACAGGATTGTTTCTGATAAAGGCGAATTGATTGCAAGCGGAAAACTTACGGTTATCAGGTAAACTTACGGATGATGCTTGGCAATAATAACTACTGTATAGTTACGGTACTTGGTATCTTTTGTGCCATGAACAAAACCTATACCGCAATCGTGAAGGCTGGCATTGAAATCGCCTATACCAAGCAATAGCTTGCGTTCATCCAGGCTTGAATTATCCTTATCTACCACCAATGCTTTAATGGCTGTTTCACCCGATGGTGAGCCGCCGTCAATAGCTACAAAGGTGCTTGTCTTTTTATATTTGCGCCAAATTGTATCGAGCCTGTAACCAGCCTTGTGCATAAAGTAATTAACCCCGTAGCCATCTTTGTTAACATTACCCAAATAGTCATGTTGGGCCATATCAAGTGCCCATGCCTGGGCCACCTCTGCCAGTGTATCGCTCCATGCCAAATCGGGCTGGGCGGCCACATCTTTCAAGCTTACATTATAACGCTCGGTAAAGCTGTTCGGGTCCTTGCGCACTTTGTTCAGTTGGGTAAATGCCCTCAGGGCTTGCTGCGGGTCAGCGTATATGCCGTCAGGGGTGTCTTTATAAGAAACCAGTAATGCTGTTAGCGCCATAAACGGAAGCAGCGCTGCTATTTTTATAATGCGTGTAACCATACGAGTATTTTTTATTACCGCCGTAAAGGTAGAAAAATGCTATTTTCGAAATCACAAAACATTCTGCCTATGTGCAAAACCTACCTGCAATTATTTAAAACCCTTGTCCTTTTTCTTATTCCCTTTACGCTGTGGGCACAGAAACCTGAACCTGTAACCTATACACCCGTTGCTAAAAGGTTAGCCGGTTTTGACCAACGCAAAAAACTGCAGGAAAGCTCATTGGTTACTAACCTTAAGTTCCGCAATGTGGGGCCTTCGGTTATGAGTGGCCGGGTGGTTGATGTAGATGTTTCACCCGATGACCCAACGCACTTTTATGTGGCTTACGCATCGGGCGGGCTGTGGGTTACTTATAACAATGGACAATCTTTCACCCCCATTTTCGACCATGAAGCGGTAATGACAATTGGTGATATTGCAGTGGACTGGAAACATGGAGAAACTATCTGGATAGGAACGGGTGAGAATAATTCAAGCCGTTCATCGTATGCCGGGGTTGGAATGTATAAAAGCAGCGACAAAGGAAAAACATGGGAATACGTGGGCCTTGGTGAATCGCAGCATATTGGCAGAATTGTAATTGACCCTAACGACCCCAATACTGTTTTAGTTGCTGTGCTAGGGCACCTATATACATCTAATGATGAACGTGGCGTTTATAAAACTACCGATGGAGGCAAAACATGGAAGAAGACTCTTTTTATAGATAATACTACAGGAGCTATTGACCTCGCTATGGATCCTTCGAACAATAAAATATTGTATGCTGCCATGTGGCACCGCGAACGCAAGGCTTGGAACTTTGAAGGCAGTGGCACTACCAGCGGCATTTACAAAAGTACCGATGGTGGAGAAACATGGAAACTTATAAGCGGTGCATACAGCGGCTTTGCAACAGGCAAAGGAGTAGGAAGAATTGGGTTGGCTGTTTACCCAAAGAATCCGAATATTGTTTATGCCATTGTAGATAACCAGGACCCCAAGGGAGCTAAGAAGAAAGATAAAACAGGGCTTACCAAGGATACACTCCGCACTATGACAAAGGAAGTATTCCTGACGTTGAATGATTCTGTAATAGAAAAGTTTTTGCGCGACAATAATTTCGATGATGAGTATACGGGAACAAGGGTAAAAAACATGGTGAGGCTTGATAGCATTAAACCTGTTAGCCTGGTAGAATACCTTGAAGATGCTGAAACTGCCATAAGCGAGACCAATGTTAAAGGAGCTGAAGTCTACCGCTCAGATGACGGTGGGGCAACATGGAGGCGCACACAGAAAGATTATCTTGATAATGTGTATAACACGTATGGCTACTATTTCGGACAAATTCGCGTATCGCCCGTAAACCCTGATAAAATTTACATTTATGGTGTACCTTTTTTGAAATCGGTTGACGGGGGGATGACATTCCGCGAAGATGATGGCCCGAATACCCATGGAGATTTTCATGCCATGTGGCTCGACCCGAATAAAGATGGCCATTTTATATTAGGAAGCGATGGCGGTGTGCATATAACTTACGATGATGGCAAAACATATTTTAAATGTAACACCCCTCCTGTTGGCCAATTTTATTCAGTGAATATAGACATGGAGACTCCTTATAACGTATATGGAGGCTTGCAGGATAACGGTGTATGGTATGGCCCATCGAACAACCAGGATAATATGGAGTGGTACCAGGAGGGGCACTATCCGTTTAAACGCATTATGGGCGGCGATGGTATGCAGGTAATGGTCGATACCCGCGATAATGTAACCTGCTATACCGGTTTTCAGTTTGGGTATTACTACAGGGTGAACAAAAACAGTGGGGAAACAAAGTACATTCAGCCAAAACATAAATTAGGTGAACGCCCTTTGCGCTTTAACTGGGAAACACCTATATGGCTCTCGAAGCATAACCAGGATATATTGTACATGGGCTCTGATAGGTTCCACAGGGCCATGAATAAAGGCGATGATTTTAAAACCCTTACCCCTGACCTTACACATGGCGGTAAAAAAGGAAATATTCCTTATGGCACCATTACTACTATCTATGAATCTGCTTTAAAATTTGGTTTGCTTTACATTGGTACCGATGATGGGTTAATTTATGTATCGCAAGATGATGGTTACAATTGGAAAAGGATTTCCGATAATCTGTCTACAGGCCTGAAAGTGACAAGAGTATTTGCATCGAACTTTGATACCGCAACCATATATGCTTCACTAAGCGGCTACTTTAACGACGATTTTACTCCTTATATATATATGTCGAAGAACTATGGACAAACGTGGGAAAAGATTGGCACAGACTTGCCCATGGGGGAAATAGTGAATGTAGTGAAGGAAGACACTAAAAATAAGAATGTGCTTTATGTTGGAACCGATAATGGGCTATATGTTTCATTGAACCGGGGGAAGTCTTTCATGGCTATGAGTGGCGGCCTGCCTACAGTTTCGGTACACGACCTTATTGTACAGCCGAGAGATAACGATTTGGTTGTTGGTACACATGGCCGTTCAATATTTATTGCGCATGTTGGTGAACTGCAACAATTGAATGACACCTTGCTCGCCAAAGATGTTTTTGTTTTCAAATCACAGCCGGTTAAATACAGCCCCAGGTGGGGGAAAATACCTTCCTCATGGGAAGATACTATTGAAAGGAAAACCCAATTCGCTTTCTACGTAAAAGAAAAAGGAATATCGACCATAAAGATTAAAACCAGCGGAGACAGTAGCATGGTGTTACAGATTTTAAAAGACACAGGCAAAGCAGGGTTAAATTACGTAAGCTACGATATGAGCCTTGATTCAAACATGCTGAGCCAGTACAAGCATAAACTTAGTATGAACAAGGACCTTAGCGATGATGACAAGAAAATTGAAAAAGCCGACAATAAAAAGTACTACCTGAAACCGGGCAAATATATTGTTGAAGTAACGACTGAAAAAGGAATTGTAGCCAAAGAAAAATTTGTAATAAAACCTGCCGAAAGGCACCAGGAAGAAGAAGGGCAGGCCGAGCCTGACTATCAATAAATTTTGACGTGCAGTACAGTATCTTTATAGTTATCCATAGACTGCACCATGCTGTCAATCCTGGCTGTCCATATCTTTTGCGACAGGTGATTATTTGAAAAGTTGGTTATAAAATCGTAAGCATCCTGCTCCTTGTTAAGCAAGGCATAATACTTTGTATAAACCTTATTGAATTGCTGGCTTACCGAGTCGTACTTGAACTTTACGCTTAATAATTCTCTGCGCATTTTGCGTGCAAATACTTCTGCCAGGTTAAAGTGGCCTATTTCATGAATGAGCAAAAATTTGTCTGTTGTATCTCTCGTCCATGACGATTGTTTATTGAAAGCAGTTTTCAGTGTAATGCTTAACCCATCACTAAAGGCATGCATGTAATAGGATATGCTATAATCGGTCGCGGCAAGCTCAACTGTGTTTTGCTCCGGCGCACCTTGAAAATCCTTCCACCCTAGCTTCACTCCCCGTGTCCAGTATATAAGTCCCTTATTCTCCGGTAGCATAGTAAATGCCATGCACAGAATAACCGGAACGAGAAATGTTATCTTTTTTTTCATATTAATTCTTTACCAGCTACCACCTGCACCACCGCCTCCTGAGCTACCGCCGCCAAAACCACCAAAACCTCCTCCACCAAAACCACCACCGCCTCCGCCGAATCCTCCGCCTCCACCAAGCAATCCGCCCCAGAAAAATATACCCGGCCCACCTGCAGTGAAACCACCTCTGCGGCCACCACCACCTATTCTTATAATAAAGAAGATAAGCAATATGATACCTATTGCAATCATAAAACCAGACTGCTTATCCGTTGTTTCATCTTCCCTGCTTTTGCTATACTCGTCCGAATTATACTCACCTTTGGCAAGCGACATAAGCACACCCGTGGCAGAATTCAATCCATCATAAAATTTCCCTTCCCTGAACATAGGCACTATTTCACGATCGACTATTTCCTTAGCCGTTGCATCAGGTATAGCTCCTTCAAGGCCCCTTCCAGAAGCTATAAATACATCTCCATGCTCTCCACCGGCACCGGGCTTCACCAATACCACAACGCCATTGTCTTTTCCTTTGTGCCCCACTCCCCATTCCTGCAACAGGTTAATAGCAAAATCAGAAGCTTCGTATCCGTTTAACGAGTCAGTAATAACAATGGCAATCTGGTTTGATGTACTGTCAGAAAACCTATCAAGTTTTTCTTCAAGTGCATTTATTTCGTCGGGGCTAAGCAGCGGGTTACCTGAAATAACATTAACCAGCCTGGGAGGGTTAGGCCTTGGGGGAATGCCTTTTTTTGCACCGGCATTAAAGCTCAATGCAAAAGCGATGGCTACCACCAACAATTTCCTAATGCCCGAAGGATATCTCATCAGGTAGTTGGTTTTTATCGCTTGTTCCTTTAGGAAAATGCTTTTCAAGTTCCTTTCCTGCCATCTCAATTCCTTCACAAACGCCCAGGGAATAATTTCCTTCCTTAAAGCGCTTTATCATATGTTCTTTTACCTGCTCCCAGAAATTATCAGGCACTTTTTTATGTATGCCCTCATCACCAACTATAGCCAGCTTTTTATGCCCCAGGGCCAGGTAAAAAAGCACAGCATTATGCTGTTTCGTTTTTTGCATATGCAGTTGGTGGAACACGTGAACAGCCCTTTCAAATGGGTCTCCCTCGCAATCTTTCTCCACATGCAGGCGAATCTCACCGGATGTGTTTTTTTCAGCTTCGTTAATTGCTTTTACAATTTGAAGCTTCTGCTCATCGGTAAAAAACTGGTGAACATTCATACGTTCAGAAGGTATAAAACTTTGTTACCGATTGCTTATAAATAGGCAGTATCCATCCTACCCTGAAACCATTAAGCAAATCATGCCTCAGAGTAGTGTTCATTGATTTAAGGTCGAAATCGTAACGCAGGCTTTTGGTAAAGGCCTGGGTAGCTTCAACACCTGCAAAGAAATTCAGCATGCGGCGGCTCCCAAGGTATTGATACCCCAGAAATTCAGTTACACAATAACCGGCGGTGAGCCTGTCATATCCTTCCAGGTAAACCCCGTTTAGTTGCGGTACGTTGCCGGTAACCTGAATATCAATCTTATGGCGTATGTACCCTCCGCTAAGCATTACCAGTATGCCGGAATTAGGATTGGGCTTTTTAAAAGTAAACAGCTTACCCACGGACAACTGTATATCGTATCCCCTCTCAAAATAAGAGATGGAGGGAATAGTGCCATCATTCGCAATAATCTGCCCGGTTGATGTTGCAATACTGTCTAGTATACCTGTTTCGCGAAGTTGGTTACCAAATATAAATGCGCCTTGTACTCCGAGCAGCCAGTTAGTTACACTTTTGTAGTATACACCCAACTGCGCATTAGAGTTAAACCCAAACCTTTTGGCAAGGTCGCCACCCGGCCATTGTGCGGAATACGACAGGTTAATAAGTACACCTTTAACAGAGCTGTCTTTAATATCATACTGGGCCTGTGCGCTTCTGTTCAGGACAAATGAAAATAAAACTATTATAATAAATAGTTTACGCATTATTATTTTTTATCGGCGGCACCATTATCGTCCGACATGCTGAACATGTTCTTATTCTGGAAACTCATCAGTTGCTGCATAGTGCGCTGCATGCCATCTGAAGAACCGTCGAGGAATATTACATTGCCTTTACCGCCCTCAGCGAAGTTCTTAATGGCCTCAGTCCACATGCTGAACATGATAACTGACATATCGGCATTAATGCTTTGCATTTCTTTAGCAGCCTGCATAATACCTTTTGCCACTTCCTGCCTGAAAAGCGCAACACCTTGTCCCCTTAATTGTGCCGATACCCTTTCAGCTTCTGCTGTAATACGTATAGCGTTACCTTCAGCTTCAGCGGCTTTTGTTTTGGTAATAAGCAATGCCTGTCCTTCATTTTCGGCGGCTTGCTTAAGGTTGTTAGCGGCAACCACTTTCGCCATCGATTTCATAATGGCATCGTCGAATGCAATATCGTTAAGCTGCATATCAATCAGGTGGTATCCCCAGCCTGCCAACGTAGGGTCGAGCTGTTCTTTTACATGCACCACTATTTCACCCCTGAGGCCCAATATTTCCGATTGTTTTAAGTTAGCTACATAACTCCTTATAGCTCCTTCAATAGTACGGATAAGCGCCTGCATAAGGTTCTTATCATCAATAAACTTAAACGCTACATTCATAATAGTTTGTTCAGCCTGATCCATAACCGCAAAAAGCAACATGGCTTTAAAGTTTACATTGGCCTGGTCCTGTGTAATAGCCTGGAATTCCAGTTCTACTGAACGGTTCTGTATACTTATACGCCTGTATATAGCTTCAATAAAGGGTACTTTAAAGTTAAGCCCGGGCGAGAGTATCCTCTTGTACTTTCCGAATACAGTAATAACGGCTATATAGCCTTGTTGTACTGTAACAAAGCCTGAAAAAATGAAAGCGATAACAAAAAGTGCTATGGCTCCGTAAACAATGTTCATCATAATTTTATGGATTTAGGGATACAAAGTAACGATTTTTTTGCCTCACCCGATAATCCCTTATTTAATAAGGGATAAAGCCAAAAATGGCTATCTTCGCGCAAATTTATTTCCCATGCAAACGGCGGTAAAAAAAATACAAATGGTTGACCTTCTCAGCCAATATGAGAAAATACAATCGGAAATAGATAATGCAGTACTTGGTGTGGTTCGTTCTTCGGCTTACATCAATGGCCCCGAGGTAAAATCGTTCCAGGCAGAGTTAGAACAATATTTGGGTGTAAAGCATGTGATACCCTGTGCTAATGGTACCGATGCCCTGCAGATTGCCATGATGGCACTTGGCTTTAAACCCGGAGACGAAATTATTACCGCTGATTTTACGTATGTCGCCACCGCTGAAGTAATTGCCTTACTGGGATTAAAGCCGGTGCTGGTTGATGTATACCCCGGCACATTCACTATAAATATTGAAGCCATAAAGAAAGCCATTACCCCAAGAACAAAGGCTATTGTACCAGTCCACCTCTTTGGCCAGTGCGCTGAAATGGAAGAACTGATGGCCCTATCAAAAGAGCATGGCTTTTATGTGATAGAGGATGTTGCACAAGCTATTGGTGCGGACTATCATTACCCGGGTGGCAAAAGTGTAAAGGCAGGAACAATCGGACATATTGGCTGTACATCGTTCTTCCCATCAAAAAACCTGGGTTGCTACGGAGACGGAGGCGCTATGTTTACCAATGATGATGAACTGGCAAAGAAAATGCGCATGGTGGCTAATCATGGGCAATCAGTGCAATATTACCATGATGTGGTGGGTGTAAATTCACGCCTCGACAGCATGCAGGCTGCTATATTGCGTATTAAGCTTCGCCACCTTGATGAATATACTAAAGCCCGCCAGAAAGCAGCTGCCTTTTATGACAGAGCATTTGCCGGCAATGCCAAAATAAAAACACCTGCAAGGAGTAAAAACTCAACCCATGTGTTTCATCAATATACACTGGTGCTAGAAGGTGCTGACAGGAATAAGCTGAAGGAGTTTTTGGCTACAAAAGAAATTCCTGCCATGATATACTACCCTGTGCCATTGCATTTGCAAAAGGCTTACCAGGACCCACGCTATAAAGAAGGTGATTTCCCGGTTACCGAGCACTTATGCAAATCGGTGGTATCGCTGCCTATGCATACTGAGTTGAGTGAAGAAACGCTTAGCTATATTGCAGGCGCTGTGCTTGAGTTTGTAAAATAAAGCTTATCTTTATTATTATGAAAAGAGTGGTCATATTTTGTATCTTTTTCTTTCTATGCTTTACAGGCTTTAGCCAACTGCATTTCGATAAAGTAAACTTAGCAAATGAGGGATTACTTACCCCAATTGCCCTTAACCATTTCAGTACGCCAACTTTCTCCATCAATTCAGGCCAATCCCAATATCGCATCAGGTATGAGTTGCCTAAGGGTGCCATATTCTGCCGCATGGAAGATGCTTTGCATAAGCATTTCAACATCTGGATAAAATTCAGGATGGGGAACGATGACAGGTATAGCGATTAAAAAAGGGCCTGCACCGCAGACCCCAACTATTACTTTTTATTTAATACTTATTAGCTTAATTAAGCGGCACCTGTTTTACGTACTGTTTGCTTTTGTACGGTAGGGGCATGGGTACGTGGCTTAGGTCCACCTGTCTTCTGTGCCTGGTGTTTAGGAGCAGCTTTTGCAGGTGCATTTTCACCAGGTAAAGCAATTTTAGCCGCATCGGTTTCTTCTTCCTTCTTTTCTTCAAAGTCGGTCATACCTGCTTTTTGAAGTATGTTATACCACTGTATCATTTTGCGGATATCGGAAATATGCACGCGTTCTTTGTCGAACTCGGGCAAAACTTCGCCAAAGTATTTCATAATCTCAGGCTCGTCTGCCTTGTGGTCAATGGCAGCGCCTTTGTTTTCCTTTTCACTTATCTTTTTGAATACCTCTGCCAATGGCACATCTGCATTGCTGCAAAATACGCTGATAGCCTCAAGTGTATGCACACGTTGTGTGGCATAAATGGGCATCCTCTTTTTATCGGCAAGAGATTCTACTATAACGCTGTTTTTCGATTGAGCTATGGTTTTATATAAACCGCTCTGTCCTGATACTGCAATAATTTCGCTTAAACTCATTTGTGTTCTGTTTGGTGCAAAGATAATGCTTTAACTATTGAATATAACAAATCTAAGGCGTTTTTATTGTCGTAGGTATAGCCAATCTGCCATAAGGCAATTAATTACTACTTTAGAATCTTTAAATAAACAAACAGCTATATGGAAAATGCAGAAGTTAAAATTACAGCCATCCCTAACGGCCCTTTAATGGTGGAAGGTACAGTACTAGTAAAGAAAGCAGATGGCACGGAAGAGACAAAAGGACCTAAGTTTCACCTTTGCCGTTGCGGGCATTCGGCTAACAAGCCTTTTTGCGATGGCACGCACAAGAAAAATGGTTTTATAGGATAACCTTATTAATTACTTTATATGAAACTCGCTAACTATATACAAGGAAAGTGGATAGAAGGAGATGGGGACGGCGTAGCCCTGTTTAATGCCGTTAACGGCCAGGAAATTGCCGAGGCCACTACCAAAGGCATTGATTTTAATGCCATGCTGGAATATGCACGCACGGTAGGCGGGCCAAAACTCCGCAAAATGACTTTCCACGAAAGGGCGCTGATGCTGAAGAAACTGGCGCTGTACCTGACGGAAAAGAAAGATGCGTTTTATAAATTATCATACGCTACGGGCGCCACTAAAGTAGATTCATGGATTGATATTGAGGGCGGCATTGGCAACCTGTTTGTATATGCCAGCAAAGGCAGGCGCGAACTACCCAACGAAACATTTTTTGTAGATGGCAAACCTGAAATGATATCGAAGAATGGTACGTTTTTAGGTCACCACATTTGTGTTCCGCTGGAAGGTGTGGCTGTGCATATTAATGCATTCAACTTCCCTTGCTGGGGAATGCTTGAAAAGATTGCCGTGAACTTACTGGCAGGTATGCCTGCAATAGTGAAACCTGCTACCGTTACATGTTTCCTTACCCAATTAATGGTGAAGGAAATAGTGGCATCGGGTATATTGCCTGAAGGCGCGTTGCAACTGCTTTGCGGCAGCACAGGAGATTTGCTGGACCATCTTACGTTGCAGGATGCAGTTACATTTACAGGCAGCGCATCAACAGGAAAAAAACTGAAATCGCACCCTAATATTTTAGAGAACTCCATACGTTTTAATATGGAGGCCGACTCGCTCAACTGCTGTATACTGGGGCCGGACGCGCAACCCGGCACTCCCATATTCGACCTGTTTATAAAGGAGGTAGCAAAAGAAATGACGGTGAAAGCGGGACAAAAATGTACAGCCATTCGTAGAACCATAGTGCCCGAAAACCTTGCACAACCTGCTATTGAAGCCCTGAAAAAACGCCTTGCCGGTATTGCCCTTGGCGACCCTACAGCAGAAGGTGTGCGAATGGGCCCTCTGGCCGGAAAAGACCAGGTGAAGGAAGTACTGGAAAAAGTAAAAGAGCTGCAAAAGAGCTGCCAGACTGTTTACGGTAATTACGATGATTTTGAGGTAATGGCAGCCGATAAAAAGAAAGGCGCTTTCTTCCCTGCTATGCTGCTTTATTCAGCTGACCCGATTAAGAATAAGGCTCCTCATGAAATAGAAGCATTCGGGCCGATAAGCACCGTTATGCCATACAAGAACATTGCTGACGCTGCCCTGCTTGCCCGCATGGGTAAAGGTAGCCTTGTGGGTTCGGTATTTACAGAGAATGATGACTATGCACGTGAAATAGTATTGGGCACTGCCGCTTACCACGGACGTATGGTGATTATCAACTCACGTTGTGCAGGTGAAAGTACCGGCCACGGTTCTCCCCTGCCCCACCTTGTACACGGCGGTCCGGGACGTGCAGGAGGCGGAGAAGAAATGGGCGGCATGCGTGGTATATTCCATTACATGCAGCGCACGGCTATACAGAGCCACCCTACAACCATAACGAAGATTACCGATGTATATCAACCCAAGGCTGAGCAATGGGAAGATATTATACACCCGTTCCGCAAATATTTTGAGGATTTAAAAATTGGCGAAACGGTAACAACGCATAAGCGCACCGTTACGGAGGCCGACATAGTAAACTTTGCCAACATAAGCGGTGATAACTTCTATGCACACATGGATGTTACATCGCTGGAAGGAACGCTATTTACCAGCCGCGTAGCACACGGATACTTTGTGCTCTCAGCATCTGCCGGATTGTTCGTTGACCCGAAAAAGGGACCCGTACTGGCCAACTACGGTATTGATGAATGCCGATTTGTAAAACCAGTATACGTGGGTGCGACTATTGGTGTACGCTTGACAGTGAAGGAAAAGATTGCCAAAGAGAACCGCGAAGGAGAAATACCTCAGGGCATTGTTAAGTGGCAGGTTGATACCTACGATGAAACAGGGGAAACCGTTTCAATGGCAACCATATTGACTATTGTGGCGAGGAAAAATAAGTAGGAAATGATGATAGGTAAGATTCAAAAAGTCCCACTTAGAGATATTTGGAAACACGAAGCCCAAGATTTTACTACATGGCTTCAAAACAATATTGATGTACTGAATTCTATGCTCGATTTTCAATTAACTAATCCTGATAGAGAGCAAAGTACAGGAAATTTCAGCGTAGATTTAGTAGCTGAGGATGATAGTGGCAATCTAGTTATTATTGAAAATCAATTAGAGAAAAGTAATCATGATCATTTAGGAAAGGTTATTACTTATTTAGCAGCAGTTGGGGCAAGTAAAGCAATTTGGATTGTTTCAGAACCACGAGCAGAACACATTAAAGCAGTATCGTGGCTGAATGAATCTACCTCGGCAGAATTTTACCTATTTAAAATAGAAGGAATAAAGATTGGTGATTCTCACCCAGCTCCACTCCTTACGTTAATAGTTGGCCCTAGTCAAGAAGTTAAAGAGGCTGGGGAAACAAAGAAAGAGCATGTTGAACGCCATTATTTGAGAAAAGAATTCTGGCAAATGCTTATAGACGTAGTGAAAACAAAAACAAAACTACATTCTAATATTTCTCCTAATGTTTATTCGTGGATTGGTACAGGTGCAGGCATCGGTGGTGTAACTTATAATTACGTTATTGGACAACATGAAGGCAAAGTTGAATTATATATAGATAAAGACAAGGAGGATGGGAAGGAGAATAAGTCAATATTTGACCAACTATATACTCATAAAGAAGAAATCGAAAAAACGTTTGGAGGTCCATTAAATTGGGAAAGGCTTGACGGCAAAAGAGCTTCGAGAATAGCTAAATATATTGAAAAAGGGGGCTATCGGGATGATAAAGAAAAATGGAGAGGGACTATTGAAGAAATGATAGATACTATGATAAAATTTGAAAAAGCTCTCCCCCCCTTTATTGAAAAAATCAGAAATTAGTACAGTTACACTTTCCCTTTCCTCACTAAAGAAGCAATCAGCACTAAAACTAATGTAGGCAGGCCTATCCACAAAGCCTCAGATAATAATACCCTAAGGCCCCAATCGCTGAAAAAGCTGTTGACTGCAATCGGTGAAACCTTTATCGGATGAAACGGAAAGAAATACCTGTGATTGGAAAAAGGAGAAAAGAATGCTACGCCCAATCCACCTGTTGTGCAGGCATCTAGCAAAGGAAGTGAAAGTGTAACAACAAAGAAATAAAAGGCCATTTTCCATTTGTCCTTTTTGGCTGAATTAATCTTTGTAAATATCCATGAAGCAAATAACCCCATGAGTAAAGCAAATACAATGGAATGAGTAAATCCCCTGTGGCCAAATGTACTATCGTATGGTACTCCAAACTTGTAGCCTATTGTATCTGCATCGGGAATGACGGCACAGATAACTGAAAGAACCCAGAAAGAGATCGCCTGTTTCTTACCCGAATAAACCTTACCTATACCGAATGCCGCGCAGGCATGCCCGAATGCTGATGCCAATCAGAAGTTAATTATATGCTGCCTGTAACAATTAATACTGCATAAATAACCGCGAAAAGCCATAAGAGACCGACAAATACAAAGATACCGAACCCAAACCCAACACCCAGTAACCAGCAAATTAAATCTATCCAAAACCGGGTTGTAGCTGCATTGTCGTATAAATATACTGCAAGCGGGGAAACAAGAATAGCAAGAATAACAAGTACTATAGGGTCAATGCCTGAACTGTTTCCTTGTGCAGAAGTACTTTTATCTATGTTTTCAGGGGCAACCTCAGGCAAAAGCTTATTATTTGGTATGCTGGTCGCTTTAGTCTCTGCGGCTACCGGCTGATTATTAATCTCTTTTTTATTCGCTTTCTTTTCAGGTGTAATTACTGGTGCTTGGTTTTCCACTTCAGGGGTAGTCAACTCTGTTGGGGCATTTGCTGGAGTGGTCACAGGACTAACCTGCTTGGAGGAGTGCGCAATAGTTTCAGTAGTATGGTGATTTATTTTGTTAAACAAAACCGTTGGGTCATTATGGCCGAATTTTGTGTATTTGGCTCGTGTAAACTCATTCATTCGTATGGAGCTGCACGAGGCAAGAAACAGTAAAGCAGAAGCGGTAATCAAAAGGTAAGATGTAATTCTTTTCATATAATAGTTGTTTGCCAGGATTAAAAATTATTTATGATACCAAAAGTATCAAAATATTATCTTAACAGTTGTCCAATTCTGCAAACCGCTAAAACTGAACGCTAAACACCAGAAACTTGAAGACAGAAGTCCCCACTATGTTAATAGTAGAAAATAAAGTAGATTCGCACCTCCAAATTTCAGCTAAATGATTGCGGTATCAAATCTTTCCTTGCGTTATGGCAAGCGTGTTTTATTCGATGAGGTGAATATTAAGTTCACTCCCGGCAACTGCTATGGTGTTATTGGCGCCAACGGAGCAGGGAAGTCCACCTTTTTAAAGATACTTTCAGGTGAAATAGACCCTACCACCGGTCAGGTTATTATTACCCCGGGTGAGCGTATGAGCGTGTTGAAGCAGAACCACTTTGAATTCGACCAATACCCGGTGCTGCAAACCGTAATGATGGGTAATAAAATATTGTGGGACGTAATGCTGGAGAAAGATGCACTATATGCTAAGCCCGATTTTAGCGACAAAGATGGTATACGCGCTGCTGAACTGGAGACTGTTTTTGCAGAGATGGAAGGCTGGGACGCGGAAAGCGACGCGGCAACTATGCTGAGTAACCTGGGGGTAAAGGAAGAATACCACAATACATTGATGGGTGAATTAAGCGGTAAAGAAAAAGTGCGGGTGCTGTTGGCACAGGCCCTTTACGGCAACCCGGATATATTATTACTCGATGAGCCTACCAACGACCTTGATGTGGAAACCATTTCATGGCTCGAGAACTTTTTGGCCGACTTTCAGAATACGGTAATAGTTGTATCGCACGACAGGCACTTTTTAGATGCTGTGTGTACACATGTGGCTGACATAGACTTCAGCAAAATACAGCTATACACCGGTAACTACACCTTCTGGTACGAATCGAGCCAGTTAGCGCTGCGCCAGCGTGCCGACCAGAACAAAAAGGTGGAAGATAAGAGAAAAGAGTTACAAGAGTTTATTGAACGGTTTAGCGCCAATGCTTCAAAATCGAGGCAGGCGACAAGCCGTAAAAAACTGCTTGAAAAACTTGTGGTTGATGAAATAAAAGCATCGACCCGCAAATATCCGGGTATTATTTTCCGTGCCGACCGCGAATGTGGAGACCAGATACTAACGGTTGAAGGGCTTTCCAAGAACTCTCCTGAAGGCATTCCTTACTTTTCAAACGTTAGCTTTACCATTCATGATAATGACAAAATTGCATTCCTTTCCAAAGAACATATTGCAGTAACGAGTTTTTTTGAAATTATTACCGGCGCTGAAAAGGCTGATTATGGCGACTATAAATGGGGAAGCACCATTACCAAATCTTACCTGCCTAACGAAAATGCTTCATTCTTTAAAGAAGATTTGAACCTGGTTGATTGGCTGCGCCAGTATTCTACCGATAAGACAGAAACTTATGTTCGTGGCTTTTTAGGTAAAATGCTCTTTTCTGGCGAAGAATCATTGAAAAAAGCGAATGTGCTTTCGGGTGGTGAAAAGGTACGTTGCATGATATCGCGTATGATGCTTACCAATGCCAACTGCCTGATATTAGATGAGCCCACCAATCACCTCGACCTGGAATCTATCACTGCATTCAACAATGCCTTGAAAGACTGGAAGCATATAGTCCTCTTTTCATCGCATGACCATGAATTTGTGGAAACAGTTGCCAGCCGTATTATAGAGCTTACGCCTAGTGGCATTATCGATAAACGCATGACCTTTGATGAATACATTTACGACGAGAATATTAAGGCTCTGCGTGAGAAGATGTATCATGTGAAGCCTGCCCAGACCAAAGCGTCAGGGGTGAAGGCTTAGTCGTGCATCGTTATCTCACCCTGTTCATTTCTTCTTCCGCGGCTTTTTCCTTTTCTTGTCTTTCATGTTGTGCCTTACCAAATTTCCAGGAAAGGCTTAGCGCAACAAAACGTGTATCATTATACGAAGAGGTAGAAAAATAGGTATTCACTATATTCTCAGCGCCACTAAACCTGTCGGACCAGAAAATATCTGAAAAATTAAGGCTCGCCGTTCCGCGTTCTTTTGCAAAAGTCTTCTTTATTCCTGCATATAAAGTATAAACAGGTTGTACTATAAATAAGCCATTAAGTGATTTTGAACTATAATTGAAATCAACCTCGCTGCTCCAACTCTTTCCAATTGTGAACGTATTTACAGTGCTGAAAGTATAAACCAATTGTGAAACTGAAAATGGAGATCCCTCAGCCATGCCCTGTGATTGCTGTTGCATTAAAAGGAACGAATTCATACTGGTAAACCATTTGGCAAATGGAACAGTTGCATCTACCTTGCCATAAAAGTTATTATAACTAGTAAAGTTAAATGGTGTAGTATAAATAATATGCGTGGTATTATTTGTAGTTGTGACATTGTTTATGGGGTTTGTCCAGTATTCATCCCCTATATCCACACTTAAAAAGTGCTTATATGCATCTCCAATATAAAATGCATTACTTATCTGCGGTAGCAGTGCAGGATTGCCCTTATCATAAGTATAAGTGCTTATTATAAAAATAAACGGATTCAGCGACTGGTAATCGGGGCGCCAGATACGCCTACGGTAACTAAGATGCAGAAGGTTATTGGTATCGAGTCTGTATGTAATACGACCATTTGGAAACAGATTAAAGTAGTTATGTGTAAACGAGGTGTCGTGCACCAGTTGCACTCCTTTACCTTGCGTTTCCTCCCCTCTTAACCCAAGTTGAAAATCGGTTTTCTTCCCCAATTTACTCTCTATACTGATATAGCCTGCATATATATACTCCGAATAATTAAAGTTATTGGTAAAGCCCGTGTCTACCACATCAACTCCATTCACCACATTCCAGTACTGAGCATTATTACCGGTTGTAACATAACTGCTTTTCAGTCCTGTTTCAAGCTTACAGTCTTTGCCCAACGGCTGTGTATAGTCTATCCTTGCCGCCCATATGTTTACATTATTAGGCAATGAGAATTTCAAATTAACAGGTGTGCCTCGCAATTGGTTCAGCGTATCGTAAATACTATTTACATCAAGCTCATTGAATGTGGTTGAATAGGCTGCATAATCAAAAGCGGCGGAAAGTTCCCTACCTGTGCTATCTATTTTTAATGTATAATTCAAATCGAAAGCCATATTCATCACATTGTATGTCCTGTGCCCCATTAAATTGGTACTTGAATCAAGCCTTGAATTAGAGCCATATACATTAGTTGTATAGTTCTTATCCAGTGCCTCACCCGATTGAGATATATCTGCAACAAAGCCTATGGTTTGCTTTTTATCAGGCGTAAAATCGACAGATAGTGTACCATTATTGTGGTCACCGATTGATTTTTTCTGAAGAGAATCGTTAATGGTCGTTTGTACTACTTCATTATTAAGGAACTTCGTGTCCATTCCTATACGCTGGAATGTATTGTCAATACCATATCCGTACGTACCGAAAATATTCCATTTAGCTGAGCTATAGTTCAGGTTGGCTCCTTCGAATATTCCGTAATAAATACCTTGTGAATATCTCGAAGTCAGCTCGGCATTAAAGCCACCTTTTTTATCTTTCTTCAGAACTATATTAATTACAGTGCTCCCCGCAGCATCATACTTCGCCGAAGGATGCGACAACACCTCAATTTTTTCTACCTGGTTTGCATTAAGGCTTTTCAGGTAATTAGCCAGGTCAGTCCCTGTTAAATACATGGTTCTTCCATCTATTAATATAAGCACACCCGATTGGCCGTTAACAGCCAAATTGTCTCCGTTATCGGCTTTTACCCCCGGCAGTTTCTTCAGTACCTCCAGCACATTATTACCGGCCGATATAACACTGTTTTCAATATTATAAACTGTTCTGTCTTCTTTATATTCCACAAAAGGTTTTTGAGCCACAACATTTACACTTTTCAAAAATTGTGCACCGCCTTTGAGGGTAATTATCCCTGCATCGTACTTACTGTTTTCATTAGTTAATGTAAATGGGGCTGAATAATATTTATCGTAACCCATACTAGAAGCAAGCAATATAAAAGTACCGACATACTTATCTTTAATTTCAAACTTGCCGTCTATATCCGTAGCTGCCATGGCAACCATTGACGTATCGTTGCTTTTAGCCAGTGCCACCTGGCAAAAAGGCATAGGTTGGCTCTGTTCATTAACTACTTTACCGCTAATTTGCGCTGTAAGATTAAGGCTGGCAAATATGCCTATCAGAATAATTAGCGGTTGCCGGGGTATTTTGTGCATTTATTTGTGGATATACAAACTTATACACTTTAGTTATCAAAAGGTTCAAGTAATTGAAATATCTTCTCCAAACTTTCCTTCATTTCAAATTTCCCTACCGAAGAATTCTTAACTGTATTATCTATTCTCTTTTGAAATTCATCCAATGAACGGTCTGCAACAATAAGCTTAACGGCATCTTCAAACGTTGAGATAATGCAATTGTAAAAGGTGGCCGAACGTTTGTTATCGCGTTTAATGGCTGCTATTCCGCACTCCACACGATAGAGCATTAAATCAGCCAGCTCTCGGTCGTATATGCTTACCTTTTTAAACTCCTTTATAAGTTTATTCAGGTTTATATTGGTGGTACGCTCCTTAGGGTTAGGTTTATTGTATGCCTCTTCAATTTTGCGTTTGTAAGTGCTCAGCATAGGGTTGCCTTCACCCGCCAACTCCGATTTATAGAACTCTTTTACATTTTTAAACTTATCGAACAGGGTAACTACTTCCCTTATTATATCCTCCTTATCAGATTTATTAAGATGTTTGAGCAAAGCTTTTTTAGTAAGGTTACCCATTCTTTATAAGCTTATGTTTTTCGGCTCTTGAATATTGCTTCAACTCATATTCCTTCTTACAGGCCTCAGAATGAGATTCACATGGAAGAACATATTTCAATTTTACAGGGCCCCTCCCTTTGGTATATTTTGCTCCTTTGCCGCTATTGTGTTTCTCTACCCGCAGTTCCACATTATTGGTTGTTCCCACATAATATGTTTTATCGGAACACTCAACAATATACACATACCATTGCTCCATTATTTCACGGCAGGCGGTTCGGGTTTATCATTTTCTTTCTTCTCACTACCGCTGCTATCAGCTTTGGGCCCTCGCTTATAAATCACCAGTCCGTTCAGGAAATTACGAAGCAACTGGTCTCCGCAATCTACATAATTAGGATGATCCTCGCTGCGGAAAATAGCGGCAAGTTCACTTTTGGAAATAGTAAAGTTGACCAGTTTCAGTATTTCAATTATATCGGTATCCCTTAACTGTAAGGCTACACGCAATTTTTTCATTATATCGTTATTCGTTAGCGCCATTGCCTTCTATGAGTTTAATTCCGTTTTCTTCAATAGTAATAAGCCTTGCTTTGTATAAGCCACCTATTGCTTTCTTAAATGTCTTTTTGCTTATGGCAAACATCTCATATATATCCTCTGCAGGACTTTTGTCTACCAATGGAATAAATCCTTTTTGTTCCTTCAGTTTCTCCAATATATGCTTCGATACCTCATCTACCTTTTCATAGCCGGGTTTATCCAATATCAAATCTATTTTGCCATCAATACGTATCTGCTTAATGTATCCTTTGGTCTCTTCTCCCCTTTCTACCTCACGGAAAACATCTTTATGGTAAATAATGCCTGTATTCACTTTATTAATAATGGCCTTATATCCTAATTCAGTACGTGCGTAAATAATCAAATCTACCTCCTGGCCTACTGTATACTCTCCGGGAGTTTTGTCTAAATAGTCTTCCAGCCTCGCTGTACCTACAATACGCCCGCTTTTTTCATCTAAGCGTATATATACCACATAAGCCTTACCGACTTCCATCTTCTGCCGCTGTTCAGCAAGCGGCACAAGCAAATCTTTCATCAGTCCCCAGTTAAGGAATGCGCCAAACGAGCTTGTCGCCACTACTTCGAGCAAAGCAAAATCGCCCACCTGTGCAAAAGGTTGCTCAGTGGTTGCAATTAGCCTGTCTTCTGAATCGAGGTAAATAAATGCATCCACTTCATCGCCCGGCTTAGTGCCCTGTTGCACATAACGGTTGGGCATAAGTATTTCTCCGTCTTCACCTCCATCGAGATAAATACCGAAATCTACATCTTTAACAACTTTCAACTTATTCCACTTACCTATTTCAACCATATCTTTTATTCAGATGAACGTCAAAGATAAGGTATAGGCACTTAATTGCATTACTGATTTCTTATAAGGGTAATAAACCCATCGCGTTTACCCGGATTATTCAGGTAATCGCAGAAATTAATAATGTAGTAATATGTACCATCAGATGCGGGAAGCCCTGTTTGCTGAACTACGCCATCCCATCCTTTACTTATGTCATTCCATTGATAAATCAGTACTCCCCAGCGATTATAAATTTTACAATCGAAGCAGCGCGCACCTTTAATGGTAACTATCCAGCTATCGTTTTTACCGTCGCCGTTAGGTGTAAATACATTCGGTACAAAAATGCCGCTGCAATCTGTTGTACCAACATTTACACTATCCCTTGCACTCTGGCAATCGCCCAATTCAGCACTTACGTAAAAGGTAGTAGTAGTATTTATTATGGGGGTAGTAAATGAAGTACCTGTTCCCAGTACAGCTCCACCTGAGGGAGAGGAATACCATGTAAAATTACCGCTGCCGGTGGCAACTAATACGGCCGATTCGCCCGGGCAAACAGCAGTATCTGAAACCAAAGGAGGTACTGCATTGTTCGGGGTTACTTTTATATTGACTGAATCCTTAGCTATGCATCCATAACTGTCGGTAGTAATTAGGGTATAAATACCCGAGCTTTTAGGTGTAATGGTTTTGCCGCTTATTCCTCCGGGGTTCCACACATAAACAGCCATACCGTTATTAGCGGTAAGGGTTATTGAATCTCCGGCACAAAAAGTGGTAGAGCCCGACGGCGTAATGGTTGCCAAAGGTGTTGAAGATATTACGGTTATAGATGCGGTAGTATTAATTCCGCATGAAGATATAATACAAGAATATGTTCCCGCAACTGTAATTGCTTGTACTGAATCGCTTCCGCTTAAAGGCGATAGCCATGTAATACTACTACCCTGCGATGCAACTACATGTATGCGGACAGTATCGTGAGGGCAAATAACATTGTTGGGTGTAGCAGCCAGGTAAGGTGTGGCATAATTGGTTATTGCAGCGGTATTAGAAAGTACAGTATTACAATAACTGGTATCGGAAACAATACAGTAATAGGTTCCGGCTGTTTTTACATAAACAAAAGGTGTATCTATTCCAATAGTCCCCGAAGGTCCTTGCCATTTATAATTTCCTGCGCCGCCCGTACAACTAAGCAGTATAGAATCGCCCGGGCAAATAACACCACTGGTTGGATTAATACTAATGGTTGGAGGCGATTTTACTGTGACATTCCCTGATGCCGATGCAGATGCAGAACAACCATAGCTATTTGTAACCGAGGAAGTTATTGAATATGTGCCGGGCTTAACCCATATACTATCTTTTGTACTGCCGGTAGACCAGACGAACTTGCCCGTATCAACCGCTATAAGCATGGCAGAATCGCCGGGGCAAATGGAAGTACTGCCCAGGACAGATACAGGCCCTATTGCAGGTATAGGGTATAAACGTACATAAACCGAATCATGTAAAATATACTTTAGCGTATCACAGGTATTCTCCCTTTTAATAGTGTCAGTTATATGGTACCAGCCCGAATCAGACGGGGTAAAATTATTCATGCATGGAGCCCCAGGTCCTGGGAAATAAGAAATTGTGCCGGGTGTCGCGAACCATGAAACGCTGGAAGGAGTTGGCAGGCAAGGTGATGGATTTCCAAGCGGGTCTGTAATAGAGTCATACGTAAGCATACTGAAAGAACTCCCCTTACAAAACGCCGCAGTATCATTTTTACAAGAATAGCAAACCAGCTTAGGAATTATTGGCTTAAGCATACTGTCGATAGTTACCTGTACGCAGGTACTATTAGTACAACCGAAACTATTCACCACATCAAAACAGTAGTTACCACTTTTTGTTACGGTTATACTTAAGGTAGTGGCTGTCATTCCGCCCGACCATGAATATTTATTGGTACCATAACCTCCACCTGTTAGTATTACAGGGTGTTCACACACCTCAATGGGTTTAGGGTTAGTGGCATTAGTATTTATTACTACGTTATCTGATATATTAGGCTGGGTTGGATTGGTGTGAATAACAACATATATGCTATCAGTGCTTTGAAAACAACCATCGACAGAAGTTTGTGTAACCGAATACCAGCCTTGTTTATTCACGGATATTCCACCACCTACTTGCCCGGTTGACCAGAGATAGTTGAATTGAGGCCCAACAGTAGGACATGTATTAGACACTGCATTTATAGAGCCACTCCCACAAAATGTTACGGTATCGGGACAACCATTATTTATACAAACGCCTTCAAAGGGCCTTAAACATGCAGAACCACTACGGAGATAATAATCGTAAGGTTGCCTTAGTAAATCAATGGGTTTGGCAATAAATATATCGTAATTCCCTTTAGTATTAAAGGTCTGAAAGTCTCCATAGTCATTATCGGAACAATATGTGCTATTGCAAACTTCTTGACTGGTATTGTATCCTATAAAAAAAGCGTCGGACGTAATTGTCATATCCTGGTTAAAGCTTCCCGTTGTAAAAATATCGGCTGTCGGCGATACAGCAAGACTGTAACCAAGGTTATCTTTCTGCCCGCCAATTTGCCTGCTCCACTGCCATGCGCCTGAAGCTGCCGTATATTCAGCCACAAAAATATCCCAGTAACCAACCGTGTTAAATGTTCCCTGCCCGTATTGGTCGGCATAGCTGCTCATGCGGCATTCAAAATTGCCAATTATATAGGCATTCCCTGAATTGTCGAGCGAAATGCAATTGGAAGTCACGGAACCCTGCGAGGCATCCGAAACATCCCAAAGAAGGCCACCGCTGCTATTATATTTAGCTACAAATATGCCATTGGTGTATTTAGGCGTTAATGTAACCGTAGTGGTGGCAAAAAAACTAAGTGTCCCGACAAAATTCCCGGTCAGCAAAACGTTTGAGCTATTATCTACCGCAATTGAGTTTGCAATATTTACAGTTCCCCCTCCGGCTTTGGTGAACCACTGTTCAACACCTGCGCTATTATATTTTATTAGAAAAATGGCATTGTATAAACTTGAAAAGTGGGCGCTGTTAAAGGTAATAGTATCTGTAAACTGGCCGGTTACATAAATATTCCCCGCTCCGTCGCATGCTACACCAAGGCCTCTGTCAGTATGGGGACCCACACCGCTCTGCGCCCATAAAAAGTTGCCGTTGCCGTCAAGCTTGGTGGTAAACACATTTATATTGCTTTTAGTACTGGTAAGCGAAAATGTACCGAACATGGCTGTACCCGCAAACTCGCCCGTAACTATTACATTACCGCTATTATCAAAAGTTATGGCATTACCGATATCGGACATTGGGCCGCCGGCGCTCTTGGCCCACAGAATATTACCGTTCCTGTCATACTTGGCTATAAACACATCCTGTGCACCAGCTGAAGTCAGATTAAAACTACCAAACGTAGCTGTTCCGTAAAAGAAGCCGGTGACATAACTATTACCATTCGCATCGGTTTTAACGGCCAGTCCTTTGGTAACATTTCCAACACCACCTCCATGTATAGCCCACTGAAATATTCCTTTGCTGTTTGTCTTAGTCAGGAACATATCGCTTACACCCGTTGCATTAATTGTAATGGAGGGGCCAAATTTCGCCGAAGTTGAAAAGTACCCGGTTGTATAGGTATTGGCACTATCGTCAAGGGAAATACTATATCCTTCATCAATTGTTGTACCACCAGCATCCTGCATCCAGTAACTTTGGGCATAGGAATGCATTATACTGAAAGAGAAAATTAATACGAATAAAAAAGGCAGCTTTATTTTAGTAATTGACATTTTCAGGAGAGGTTAATTTTTAAACAGGGCTTTATAATCTATTTACTATACTTATACGGCAATATATATCAAAAGGTTGGGTAGATAAGTATGATTTTAAGCATGCTGGTTATCAGACCATTAAACCCCAAATATGGCCTTTATGAGTTTCTCCGCATTCTTCTTGTTCGAATATACCTGCTCCAGCACCATTTTCCTCCTTGTAATCTCTTCGGCGGGAAAATCCTTTTGAAAAAGACTAGTTACGGTTGAAAGCATCTCATCTGCATTCTTAGCAATAACACAAAGTATATCTAATCCATTACCTTCCACCATAGGCGGATTAACCACGCAATACCGCCCCTGGAAAAGGGCATTAATTAATTTATGTTTTATGCCTGTAGGCTGAAATGTGGGCAGTACGTTTACATGTGCCTCACGAATCAACTTAATTAATTCATCACCTGAGGGAGAATCGATAAATTCAAAATTCTGCTTCTTGTATTCCTTTGCTAAATCATTGGCACCTTTCCCCGCAACAACAAATTTTATATCCGATTTATTGAAAACCTCCTCCAGTAAAAATCGGGCAGCTTTAAGATTCTCTTCTACATGCAAATTACCATGATATAATGCATACTCCCCTTTGCCTGTTTTACATTCCACAACATCGTTATAAATAAAGGGCGGCAAATATTCTACTCTCTTGAACCTGGCTGAGAGGTCTTTGTGGTCTTTTTCAGAAACTGAAAACAAACAGGCAGCCTCACTTAGCAATGGCTCGAATTTTGCCAAGCGCTTAGCCTCCATACTATAATATCTCCGGCTAAAGCCAAGAGGGGCGGCCTCGGCAAGATGCCGGTAATAGTCCTCTTCAATATTATGCATGCGTACAAATATCTTCTTCTCTTTGTGCCTTGCATCGGTAAGGCAGGCACAGGTATGAGTGCCTTCCAACAACACGGGGCTATCATCAGCAAATATCCTGTCGAAAAGCAGTTTATTCCTGCGGCTGTGCACAATATATGGCTCTGAACTGAACATGCACTCCCATGCGCTTTTACGTGGATAGTAAAAAATGTTCTCGCAAACATCATTCAGCTGTTGCGGCCTGCCACGGCCATAGTCAAAACAGTGGAGGGTAACCCCTATACCCATTTCATGCAGGCATTTCGCACGGAAGTACATATCAATAGCAGCACCATAATCGGGTGGGTACGGAACATCGAGGGCTACAATATGGAGGTGATTATTGCTCACAATTAACGCTATAAAGGTACTTAAGAATGAGGTTATTTTACCTTAAACCGTCATTTTTCAAAAATATTATATATTTGCGCCATGAAATTGACACACTTACATCATCATTATCATGCTTATCCCCACCAGGGTAGGCCGTAAGTGTATTGTTCCCGAACAAGAATAAACAAACAATATAACGACTGGCTTACCCTAAAAAAGTAAGCCTTATTAATTTTATTTAAACGAATATGAAACTAAAAATAGCAATACAAAAATCAGGCAGGTTATACGACGACTCTGTTGGCCTTCTTAAAGAATGCGGCATTGAGTTTAACAACAGCATGAACAAACTCAAAACTGAAGCCTTCAACTTCCCGCTGGAGATATTCTTCCTGCGCGATGATGATATTCCGCAATATGTGGCCGACAAGGTGGCTGACATTGGCATTGTAGGCGAAAACGTGGTTGTAGAAACCCAGAAAGAAGTGAAAGTGTTGGAGCGCCTGGGTTTTGGCAAATGCAAACTGTCTATTGCGCTTCCTAAAGACAAAAAATATGGTGGTATAAAAAGCCTGGACGGTAAACGTATTGCCACTTCCTATACCAATATTCTTACAGCGTTTTTAAAGAAAAACAAAATAAAAGCTGAGATACACGAGATAAGTGGCTCGGTAGAAATTGCACCCGGTATTGGCCTTGCCGATGCCATTTGTGATCTTGTAAGCTCAGGCAGCACATTATTTTCAAACGGGCTACGTGAAGTAGAAACTGTTATGAAGAGTGAGGCATTACTGATTGGCAACCCTCTTTTAAGCAAGCAGGAACAAGCTATTGTAAACAAGTTTATATTCCGGATACAGGCTGTGAGAAAGGCCGGCAAGAACAAATACATATTGCTCAATGCCCCGAATAAAAATCTTGACAAGATTATATCGCTTATACCCGGAATGAAAAGCCCTACCATATTACCATTAGCTGAAAAAGGATGGAGCAGTGTACATTCAGTAGTTGAAGAAGATATTTTCTGGGAGGTCATAGAAAAGCTGAAAGATAACGGGGCGCAGGGAATATTAGTTGTTCCGATTGAAAAAATGGTGTTATGAAGGTATTTGTAAATCAGCCACAAAGTGTATGGGAAAGCCTTGCAAAAAGGCCTACTGAAAGCCTTGCATCTATTGAGCAATCGGTAAAGGAAATTCTTCAACGTGTGAAGATTGATGGAGATAAAGCTATATTCGAGCTTACTGAAAAGTTCGACAAAGCTTCATTAAAAACATTATCTGTTAGCCAGGCCGAGATAGAACAGGCGGCTAAGTCTGTTTCTCCAATATTGAAAAAAGCAATTGATACTGCCTACAAAAACATTTATACTTTCCACTCAGCACAACTAACAAAGCCTAAGAAAATAGAAACCATAGCAGGTGTAACCTGCTGGAGAAAGCAAGTAGGTATTGAAAAAGTAGGATTATATATACCCGGAGGCTCTGCTCCTCTATTCTCTACTGTACTTATGCTGGGTATTCCAGCAAAACTCGCCGGATGCAAAGAGGTTATTTTATGCACACCACCTAATAAATCAGGAGAAATAAACCCTGCTATTTTGTATGCTGCAGCCAAATGCAGGATAAAAAACATTTATAAGATAGGCGGAGCACAAGCTATTGCAGCTATGGCCTATGGCACGGAATCTGTTCATAAAGTCGATAAGATATTTGGCCCAGGCAATTCGTTTGTAATGATTGCAAAGCAACTCGTATCTATGGAAAGAGTCGCTATTGATATGCCTGCAGGCCCTTCGGAAGTATTGGTTATTGCCGATGATTCAGCCAATGCTGCCTTTGTAGCTGCTGACCTGCTTAGCCAAGCCGAACATGGACCGGATAGCCAAGTGATATTGATTTCAACAAGCAAAAAGATTGTTGAAACGGTTGAAAAAGAAATAACTACTCAACTTAATGCATTGCCCCGTAAAGAAATTGCAGAAAAAGTGTTGAATAACAGCCGAGCTATTATTCTGAAAAATCTTGGTGAAGCCATAAAGTTTTCAAACACTTATGCCCCTGAACACTTAATACTTTCATGCAAGAATGCCAAAACACTGGCAGAGAAAGTGATTAATGCAGGCTCAGTATTTATTGGTAACTACTCACCTGAAAGTGCTGGAGATTATGCTTCAGGCACCAATCACACCCTGCCAACAAACGGCTACGCAAAGGCCTATAGCGGTGTATCGGTAGATAGTTTTGTAAAAAATATAACCTTCCAGGAAATTAAACCGGCAGGGTTGTTAAAGCTTGGCAGCACTATTGAAATTATGGCTGAAGCAGAGCAGTTGCAGGCACACAAAAATGCTGTTACTATCCGCTTAAACGAAATAAAGAAAAAGAAGAATGTTTGATTTGAAAACCATATTACGCCCTAATATTGCGGCACTGGTGCCATATTCTTCTGCACGTGAGGATTTTAAAGGCAATGCCGAGGTTTATCTCGATGCAAATGAAAACGCTTTGGGTTCAGCAATCAGCAGCCATGTGCTTAACCGCTACCCTGATCCACTGCAATTAAAGGTTAAAGAGAAACTCAGTAAGATTAAAAGCGTTGCGCCTGCAAACATATTTTTAGGCAATGGTAGCGACGAGGCCATTGATATACTTATACGTGCATTTTGCAACCCTGGGAAGGACAATATCATTATCCTACCACCTACCTATGGCATGTATGAGGTGGCAGCTAAGATTAATGATGTAACTGCAAAGGCAGTTAACCTTACTAAAGATGCACAACTCGATTTGGCAGAGATTAAGATAGCAAAGGATAAAAACACCAAACTCATTTTCGTTTGCACACCTAACAACCCTACGGGTGGAACTATTAACATAAAGGACATTGAAAGCTTACTGACAAGTTTTAATGGAGTTGTAGTTGTCGATGAGGCCTATATTGACTTTGCCGATGAAACAAGCATGCTGAAAGATTTAAATAAATACCCTAACCTGGTTACTATGCAGACTTTCTCCAAAGCATGGGGGTTAGCGGGTTTACGAGTAGGTATGGCATTTGCAAGTGCCGAGATTATTTCGGTAATGAATAAGATAAAAGCCCCATATAATGTTGGTGAACTTGCACAACAATTGATTGCCGAGGCGCTGGAGAATACAGAAGATGTAAGAAAAATGGTGCGCACATTAAAGAAAGAACGCGAATTGCTAATTGAAAAACTGCCTACGTTCTCCTTTGTAAAAGACATACTACCATCACAGGCCAATTTTCTTCTGGTTAAAACGACTTGCCCTAATGAGCTATACAATTTCCTTATTGATAATAACATAGTAGTACGCAACCGCGCATCTCTGCCTTTATGCGAAGGCGGACTGCGTATTACGGTGGGTACCCCAGAAGAGAACAAAAAATTGTTGGCACTTTTATCCACATTTGAAAAACCATCGAACAAATGAAGAAAGTACTATTCATAGATCGCGATGGCTCTATTATAGTAGAGCCGCCAATTACGGAGCAGATAGATTCGCTCGATAAGCTGGAGTTTCTCCCTGGCGCTATTACCGCCTTATCTAAAATTGCAAAAGAGCTTGATTATGAATTGGTGATTGTCACTAACCAGGATGGACTTGGCAGTGAAACATTTCCTGAAGAGAACTTCTGGCCGGCACAAAATATGATGCTCAAAGTACTGGAAGGTGAAGGAGTGAGATTTGCAGACATACACATAGACCGTACACACCATGCCGATAATGCACCTACCCGCAAGCCAAGGACAGGTATGTTAACAAAGTACATGAACGGTGGATACGATTTAAAAAACTCATTTGTGATTGGCGACAGGCTAACTGACCTTGAATTAGCAAAGAATCTTGGAGCAAAGGGCATTCTAATTAATTGCAAGAAAGAGATAACAAGCGATTTGAAACCTAGTCTTGCATTAAGCACCAATAGCTGGGAAGAAATTTATACCTTCCTTAAGCTTCCTGCAAGAATTATTTCCAAAGAGAGAAAGACTAATGAAACAGATATTACGGTTATATTGAACCTGGACGGAACAGGAAAGACGAGTTGTAAAACAGGCCTCAATTTCTTCGACCACATGCTGGACCAGTTGGGCAAACACTCAGGTATTGATTTAACGGTTGAAGTTAAAGGCGACATACATGTGGATGAGCACCACACTATTGAAGATACAGGCATAACATTAGGTGAAGCTTTTGCACAGGCCCTCGGAGACAAAAAAGGCATTGAGCGTTATGGCTTCTGCCTGCCTATGGATGACTGCCTTGCACAGGTAGCTCTTGACTTCGGTGGCCGTAACTGGATTGAGTGGAATGCAGAATTTAAACGCGAAAAAATCGGCGATATGCCTACTGAGATGTTCTTTCACTTCTTCAAATCTTTTTCTGATGGCGCAAAGTGCAACCTGAATATTAAAGCAGAAGGCGATAACGAGCATCATAAGATTGAATCGATATTTAAGGCATTGGCAAAAAGTATTAAAATGGCTGTTAAGCGCGATGCCGATAAAATGATATTACCCACAACCAAAGGAACACTTTAATGAATGTAGTTGTAATAAGATACGGAGCAGGTAATATACAGTCGGTGCTATTTGCCTTGGAGCGCATAGGCGTTACCCCTACCCTTTCATCAGACCCTGAAGTAATTGCTAAAGCGGATAAAGTGATATTTCCCGGTGTAGGCGAAGCTTCGAGCACTATGAAAGAGTTGAAAGCAAGCGGGCTTGATAAAACCATTAAGAGTTTAAAGCAACCTATACTGGGAATTTGTTTAGGAATGCAACTTATGTGCAAACATTCTGAAGAGGGCGATGTTGATTGCCTTGATATATTTGACCTTGAGGTAAAAAAACTGCAACCAAGCACTGATTTGAAAGTCCCGCATGTGGGGTGGGATGCTGTATGCAATATGCAAGGCCATTTATTTAAAGGCTGTAAAGAAACAGAGTTTATGTATTATGTACACAGTTATTACGCTGTTCCTAAACCAGGCAACGAAGTTTGCGGTATAACCAGTTATATAACTACTATAACTGCGGCCATTATGAAAGATAATTTTTATGCTGTGCAGTTTCACCCTGAGAAAAGTGGTGCAAGAGGAGAGTTGATACTGAAAAACTTTATTGAACTATGATACGCGTAATACCTGCCATAGATGTAATTGACGGTAAGTGTGTACGCCTTGCCTATGGAGACTTTTCAAAGAAAGTGATATACGATGAAAAGCCATGGGAAGTAGCAAGGCGTTTTGAAGAGGCTGGAGTAAAACGTCTTCACCTTGTAGACCTTGACGGAGCAAAGCAAGGGAAAGTGGTTAATTTCCGTGTGTTGGAAAGAATAGCCACTGTAACCAACCTTATAGTTGACTTTGGCGGCGGAATAAAAACAGATGAGGATATTAAAATCGCATTCAATAGCGGCGCGCGAATGATATCGGCAGGGAGTATAGCCGTTAAAGACAAGCCTCTTTTCAAAAATTGGTTGAAAGTTTACGGCGCTGAAAAAATAATCGCTGCTGCCGATGTGAGGGACGAAAAAGTAGCCATTTCAGGTTGGCAGGAAGATAGCGGAATATGGATTTACGATTTTATAAACGAACTTTTAGAAGAAGGCACTAAGCAGGTTATCTGTACAGATATATCGAAAGACGGAAGCCTTGCAGGGCCAGCCACACAGCTTTATAAAAGTATTCTTGAAAAAATCAAAAACTTCAACCTGATTGCCAGTGGTGGTATCAGTTCCCTTAAAGATATTGAAGAAGTAGAACAAGTGGGTTGCAAGGAAGTGATTGTAGGAAAAGCATTGTATGAAGGCAAAATACAATTAAACGAATTAAAACCATTCCTGAATTAATATGTTAGCTAAACGCATTATACCCTGCATGGACATTCGTGATGGCAACATTGTTAAGGGTATCAATTTTGAAAACATAAGGGAAGTTGGTAATCCCGTTGAGCTTGGAAAATACTATGTAGAACAAGGAGCCGACGAACTTGTGTACCTTGATATTACTGCCACCAATGAGAAGAGAAAAGTGTTTCTGTCACTGGTTCGTGAAATAGCGAAAGTCATTAATATACCTTTTACAGTAGGAGGGGGCATATCAAGCATTAACGATGTGTCGGACTTGCTTGATGCAGGGGCCGATAAAATCTCAATCAACTCAGCGGCTGTAAAAAATCCGAAACTGATAACTGAACTGGCAAATAAGTTCGGCTCACAATGCATTGTGGTTGCTATAGACACCAACAGAAATAATGAAAACAGCGACTGGTATGTATATGTTCATGGGGGCAAAACAAAAACTGTGCTGAGAACCATTGACTGGGCAAAGAAGGCGGAAGAACTTGGTGCGGGAGAAATTCTGCTTACTTCAATGAATAAAGACGGAACCAAGAATGGCTTTGAAATCGAACTGAATGCCGCTGTATGGAATACCCTAAACATTCCACTTATTGCCTCGGGCGGAGCAGGTACCATGCAAGATTTTTACGAAGTATTTAAGAACAGTAGTGCTGAAGCCGCCCTTGCCGCTAGTGTATTCCATTATAAAGAGATTGAAATACCTGCCCTGAAGAAGTACCTTTTAGAACATAACATACCCGTAAGAATATAAAACCATGAAAGTAGATTTTACAAAATCAGAATTGGGCCTGGCGCCTGCGGTTATACAAGACTCCCGCACAGGGAAAGTGCTTATGCTGGGCTATATGAATGAAGAAGCCCTGGCAAAAACCCAGCAGGAAAAGCGTGTAGTATTCTTCAGCCGAAGCAAAAAGCGCCTGTGGATGAAAGGGGAAGAATCGGGCAACTTTCTACATGTGGAAGATATACTGACTGACTGTGATAACGATGCCATACTTATAAAGGCAAAGCCTGCCGGGCCTGTTTGCCATACAGGGGCCGACACCTGTTGGAACGAAAGGAATGAGCCTGACTTCTTAACTCACCTTGGTAATGTTATTGAAGAGCGCAAGAAAGATGATAGCGGAAAATCATATACAGCATCTCTCTTTAAATCGGGCATAAATAAGGTTGCCCAGAAGGTTGGCGAAGAGGCGGTGGAGCTTGTTATTGAAGCTAAAGACAGCAATGATGAGCTCTTCCTGAATGAGGCGGCTGATTTGCTGTTCCATTACTTAGTTCTACTATCTGCCAAAGGCAAAAAGCTCGATGATGTACTGGCAATCTTACAACAAAGACATAAATAATCCGTTAATTCAATTAATATGAACAGGCCCACACAACAGGTTTACGAAAACTACACCAAACACGACTTTGAAGTTTGGAAAACCTTATTTAACAGGCAGATGAACCTGCTGAAAGATACTGCCTCGGAAGAATACCTTAAGGCGCATAACACCATTAACTTCTCATCGGACAGGATACCTGACTTTAAGGAAGTGAACCAAATACTCGGCAACCTTACAGGCTGGAACCTGCATGTGGTGCCTTGTATAAGCCCACAAAAGGAGTTCTTTCAGCTTCTTTCTGATAAGAAATTTACGGCTACGTGCTGGTTGCGCACTATGGAACAATTAGATTACTTAGAAGAGCCAGATATGTTCCATGATGTATTTGGACATGTGCCTTTATTATCCAACAAAAGTTACTGCGACTTCTTCAAAGGTATCAGTACCATTGCCCTTGAGCATATTGATAACCCTTTGGCTGTTGAACTGCTTGGCAAAATATACTGGTTCACTATCGAGTTTGGTTTGATACGTGAAAAAGGCCAGTTGAAAATATATGGTGCCGGAATCATGTCTTCGTTTGGTGAAGTGAAACACTGCCTGGGTGATAAGGTCACCCGCCTCGATTTTGATGTGGAGAAGATATTCAATACCGAGTACCGCAACGACCAGATGCAAAACCTCTACTATGTTATTGACTCATACGAGCAGCTTTACAATTCATTGGGAACTATTAAGAAGGGGCTCGAACAGCGTGTAAAATACTCACAACCAGTTATTATTTAATTTGCCGATATTAACACCCGGTTTTTAAAAACTGTTTGCCCGCGGCTGATTTTTAAGAGGATTGATGCCTTAATTTTGACCAGTGAAAAAATACATCTCTTCATATGGATTTAACTGTTTGCTCCTTGCAACCATCCTTCTTTTCGCGGGTTGTGCTACCTCACGTAAGGCTGAACGCGTTGCTAAAGCGACTCAAGAAGCGAAAGAAAAGGCGATCAAAGAGAAGTATGCCGACAAACTGGCTGTCCCTGCTGACAGCGTCTCAAACTACCCTCTCTACTCCTTTGTAGACGACTGGTACGGTACTCCTTACAAATACGCCGGCCGTACTAAATCAGGGGTTGATTGCTCTGACTTTATTTGCATACTGCTCCAAACCATATACAACAAAAGCCTTTCCGGGACTGCCGGTAATATTTTTGAAGCGTGCAGGCCCATTAGCGCTGATAGTTTAAAAGAAGGCGACCTGGTATTCTTCAAAATCAACAGTAAAATAATTTCGCATGTGGGCTTTTACCTGCAGAATAATAGGTTTGTGCATGCCAGTGTACACAGCGGGGTTGTTATAAGCGACCTGGGTCAAGACTACTATAAAAAGTACTTCTTCAAGGCAGGCAGGCTGAAATCCTGAAGGGTTCTCTATAAATACTTTTCACCACAGATAATACAGATTTTCACAGATTCTGTTTTTAATCCTGTATTTATCTGAGTAATCTGTGGTTAGATGTTTTTAGTTGCCTATTGTATTGCCAAGCGATGTGTCGTAAGCTACTTTAAGTTCATCAACACTACCCAGCGATTCTTCATCAACTACAAAATCGCGGCCAACAACCACGCCCAGCATACTGAACTCAGCATTGGTGTTAATCATGTATTCTACAAAAGCATCTTCCTTATCGGGGCTAACCGATATCACTACCCTACCCTGGCCCTCGCCAAAGAGGAAAGCATCTTTACGTATTACACCGTCAGTGTTAATATCGAAACCAAGGCCGCGCGGCATTGCCGATTCAGCAAGAGTAACGAATAATCCGCCATCAGAACAATCATGGGCAGATGCAATAAGGTTAGCTGCAATAGCGCCCTTCACCGCCTGGTGAACTTCATACTCTTCATCTAAGTTAAAATGAGGAGCAGGAGAGCCTTTTACTTTATGATATGAATAAAGGTATTCCGAACTATTAATATCATTTACACATTCGCCGATTAAATAAATCAAATCGCCTTCCTTTTTAAAGTCGAGCGTCATGGTGTGGTTCTTGTCTTTCACTATGCCCAGCATGCCAATAGTTGGTGTTGGATACACGGGACCTTCGTACGATGACTGGTTATAGAAACTTACGTTACCGCCTGTTACCGGGGTATTGAATTTTGTGCAGGCCTCACCAATGCCTTTAATGGCATTTACAAACTGCCAGTATACTTCAGGGTTATAAGGGTTGCCAAAGTTGAGGCAGTTGGTTATTGCACAAGGCTCACCACCTGAGCAAACAATATTACGTGCTGCTTCACTTACTGCAATGGCACCGCCAATATGCGGGTCGGCATACACGTAACGTGAATTGCAATCTACTTTCAGTGCAAGAGCGTTGTTAGCCTTTTTTACATTCACAATAGCAGCATCTGAAGGGCTGTTGGTGCTCATGTTCACCGTACCTACCATTGAATCGTATTGGTTATATACCCATTGCTTCGAGGCAATGTTAGGATGCGTGAGCAGGAACTTAGCTACCTCGGCATAATCAGCAGGCTCATGAACTGAATCAATATTGAATTTTTGGAATTCCTTATAGTAAGCAGGTTCTTTCTGTTCACGCTGGTAAACAGGTGCGCCTCCGCCAAGCACAAGCACTTCTGCCGGAACATCGGCTACTAGTTCGCCGTGCATATAGTATTTCAGGCGGTCGCCTTTGGTTACTTCTCCAATAACAGCAAAAGGTAAATCCCATTTCTTCATCACATCTTCCACCAGCTTCTCTTTGCCTTTCTCTACAATCACCAACATACGTTCTTGCGACTCGGAAAGCAATATTTCAAACGGCTGCATGTTATGCTGACGAAGCGGAACCTTATCAAGGTGAATTATCATACCGCTTTCACCCTTGGCCGACATTTCAGATGTAGAACAGGTAATACCTGCAGCACCCATATCCTGCATGCCAACCACAGCGCCGGTTTTAATTACTTCAAGCGATGCTTCCAATAAAAGTTTTTCCTGGAAAGGGTCACCCACCTGAACCGATGGAAGGTCCTCCGCAGAGTCTTCCGTAATATCTGCAGAGGCGAATGTTGCGCCATGAATACCATCTTTGCCCGTAAACGAACCGATTATATAAACAGGGTTGCCTTCTCCTTTCGATATTGCGGATACCGAAGTACCTACTTTCAATATACCAACCGACATGGCATTAACTAACGGGTTTACATTGTAGCAATCGTCGAAGTAAACTTCTCCGCCAACAGTAGGAACACCAAAAGCATTGCCATAATCGCCAATGCCTTTCACTACTCCTTTAATAAGCCATTTGGTACGCTCGGAATTAATGTTGCCGAAACGTAATGAGTTGAGTTGTGCAATAGGGCGAGCACCCATGGTAAAGATATCACGGTTTATACCGCCTACACCTGTTGCAGCACCCTGGTATGGTTCAACCGCCGATGGGTGATTATGCGATTCTATTTTAAAGGCGCATCCATAGCCTTCTCCAATATCTACCAGTCCGGCATTTTCTTCACCTGCCTTTGCAAGTAAATGCTTGCCTTCGCGGGGAAGGGTTTTAATCCAGTATATTGAGTTTTTATAGGAACAATGCTCGCTCCACATTACCGAAAATATGCTCAATTCTGTATAGTTCGGGGTGCGACCAAGTACTTCTTTAATCTTATCAAACTCTTCTGCCGATAATCCCAGCTGCTGGGCTATTTCTACGGTTACCTTAGGTGTCTTTTCTGCTACTTCCATAATTCGTTTTTATATCTGTCGCAAAGATATATTTTTAGTTATGAATTATAAGTTATGAGTTATAAACGATGGTGTTTAAAGGGTTATCTAAATTCTTAATAATTTGGGCGTTTCCCTGCGGGCCGCGCTTTACGCTCATACTAACACTTTTTGCTGGTTTTTGAGGTGAATTGCCTGATAATCAAATTAGTAGATTTCGAAATCTGTTACCTTTTGTTACATCAAGACATATTGGCTCAAGAATACATTATATTTTCTTATTTAATTCTGATGTTTCAAAATTCCATATAGACTATGAGAATTTTAGATTGTTGTTTATAGACCCAATTACAAAAGATACATTATCTAATGACCAACGTGGGTTTCTTTATGAGGCCTTGTTAAAGAATTTTAAAGATAGGGGGCAATCAAACGATTATAAAATGCTTGACATAGAATATCATCGGTTTCAATGGAGTACTAAACCACTTTATATCAGATGGTTTGGAAATGTTATAGAATTTTTGGATGATTATGGCTATGAAAACGAAAGGATTATTCCTTGGATTATTAAACTGCTACTAACGTTTACTATTATCAACTTTCTTTTCTTAAATAAACTTGTTAAGGATATTTATACACTAGATGATATTGAAGTGATTTTTAAACCGAAATCATTCAATGAATACTTATTGAATTTATGGTATTCACTTGTGTATACAAGCATTATCTTCTTTTTCCCTGCGATTAAACTGGAAAAGCTTAAATACGCCAATGTGCTCGGAACGATTTATCTTGTTTTTGTGTATCTTATTGGACTTATTTTGGTCGGCTTTGCAATCCATACAGTGTTTGCCTAGAAGTAATGACCAATAGGCATTTCCAGCTTGGGAGAGGAAGGGAGAGGGCATAGTGGAATATTCCCTATTTTTGAATAAAATCAGGCATACGTGTTAGGGATACTATTTTGCACATTTTACATTCTGCTTTTTACCTACATTATTTTCAAAGCCCCCTTATTCAGGTTACAGGGGCTGAATAATATATACCCCCTTGTTGCCTTTTACCTGAAACTTATTTGCGGCGTAGCCCTTTGGTACATTTATGCCTACCATTACAAAAACCGCTACACCTCTGATATTTTTAAATATTACGATGATGGCAAGCTGATGTACAGCACTGTCCACAACAATTTTACCGAGTTTTTGAAAATGCTTACCGGTATTGGCGATTCGGGTAGTGAAATAAGCGGCTATTACCACCAGATGAAAAGCTGGATAAACGACCACGACAGCAACCTGTATAACAACAGCCATTTCATTATCCGCCTGAATGCCCTGTTTATGTTTTTATCGGGCGGGCATTATGCGGTGCATGTAATATTTATGTGCTTTATTGCGCTGGCAGGGTTTTCATTTCTTTACAAATTCTTCTACCCCTATCTTACTTCTAAGCCTAAAGGCCTATTTGCCGCACTGTTTCTGTTCCCCTCAGTATTATTATGGACCTCGGGCATATTGAAAGAGTGCCTTGTAATTTTTGGCCTGGGGTTGGTTTTATACTACTTCAACAATCTTAAAGATAAAAAGGGCAGCACCTTCCTGAACATTTTACTTGTGCTGGCAGGTGTTATTTTGCTTTTTGAGGCAAAGGCTTATGTTCTGCTTTGTATTATACCTTGCTTAATGTCGGAAGTGTTTATCAGTAAAATCATCTTTGCGCAAAAGCACCCCTGGCTGACCTATTTCTTCGTAACTGGTATCTATATCGGGGCCGGATTAAGTATAGACTATGTTGCCCCACGCTACAATGCCCTGCAAATGCTGGCTGATAAGCAAAGGGATATGACCCGTATGGTGCGTGGTGGTATTTACCTTGCACAAGGCAGGGACAGCGATAATTTTGCCCGCATAGATGCGCCAGACTCCGGTAAAATAATTGCGGCTAACACTTATTCCGATTCGCTGATGCACCATGGAGGGCTGCCCTATATTACCTCGTCGGAGTTTTGCTACCACGAAGAAGCTACCGGCCACATTGCCCTATTTAAGCTGAAAGCAGGCATGCCTTATGAATTAATACAGATTTCAAAGGGAGATACCCTGCACCTGACCGCAACCGATACTGCCCTTTACAGGATAGATGTTTACGCTGAGCCTGCTAACAGCAAGGTAGATATTCACCCCATGACCCCGACGGTAGGAAGTCTGTTATCGCATTTACCTTATGGTTTGGCAGTTGCTACAATATGGCCCTTCCCTAATGAAATAAACTCGGCAGCCGTAGGAATATATTTTGCAGAGAATTCAGTAATTCTATTGCTGGTAATTGCCGCATTGTTATTACTGAAAAAGCGCCCCGAACATATTAATATTATTGCCCTTTGCCTCACCTATTGCCTGCTAATACTTACGCTTATAGGCCTTACCACCCCGCTTTACGGGGGTATAGAACGTTATAAATCAGTGGTTATTCCATTTATTCTTATCTTGCTGCTCCTGATTTATGACGAGGAAAAACTAAAATCTATATTTAAGAAATAACCTGCACGGCTGCCCATGCTCCGATACCTTAAATATTTACTTAAAAAGCACTTTTACACTTTCCTGTTAAAAGATAAATTTTCTCCAACGGTGCAAATCAGCCTGCAAGCCCTTGCATCTGAAATAAAAGGCAAGCCTTATATTTTTTCCGATTTCCAGTTTAACGTATTTACATATCATGGAGAAGATGGATTACTTTTTAACCTTATATCAAGGCTTGAAAATATTCCTAAAACATTTGCGGATATAGGCGCCGGTAATTGTGTAACAGGCAACTGTGCCAACCTTGCCGTGAACCTGGGCTGGTATGGTTTGTTTATTGATGCCAACCCTAAAAACATAGCCATAGGGAAATCGTTCTATTCGAAATTACACCTTACAAGGTTTAACCCTCCTGTTGTTAGCTGTACTAAAGTAACGCCTGCTAATGTAAATTCCCTGTTGAAAGATAATGGCTTTGAAGGTGAAACAGGCGTGCTTTCAATAGATATTGACGGTAATGACTACTGGATATGGAAAGCCATTGACGCCATTAAACCCTGGGTAGTAATTATTGAATGTACGGTAGAATTCGGCGGAAGGGAAGTGGTAATGCCTTATAGTGAAGGAGAGAGCCATGAACAATACTCCGGTTCGTCAATACTATCGTTCTGCCAGCTTGCCAGGCAAAAAAAGTATTCGCTGGTTTCGGCAAACCGTTATGGCTACAACCTTATATTCCTGAGAGATGACGTACTCTCTGTTTCAGATATTCCGGTACTTTCACCCGAAGAACTGCTGAATATGCCTGAAGCACGTAAAGCATTCTTCAATGAAAATGTACTTAACAACCTCGACTTTGTAAATAAACATCCTACTAACTAACGCATTAGATATGGCCATTAAACGCAAACACCTTTTTGAAAGAAAGTCGCACAAGCAAATACAGGACCGTCTTGAAGCAGACGCGCATAGCGGCTCGGCTTTAAATAAAATACTGTCGGTACGCGACCTTACGGCATTGGGTATTGCTGCCATTGTGGGTGCGGGTATTTTCTCTACCGTAGGTACCGCTTGTTTTGATGGTGGGCCCGGTGTTATTATCCTTTTTATTATTACACCTATTGTCTGCGCGTTTTCTGCTTTCTGTTATGCCGAGTTTGCTTCCCGCGTTCCCATTTCAGGCAGCGCTTACACATATTCCTATGTGGCATTCGGCGAAATGATTGCATGGATAATTGGCTGGGCGCTTATTATGGAATATGCCATTGGTAATATAGTCGTCGCCATTTCGTGGTCGGCAAACCTGAGTAGTTTCGTCGATACTGTTTTTGGTTCTTACGGCATACATATTCCACAATGGTTAAGCATGAGCTTTATGGAAGTGAAGAACGGCAATGCTAAATTTATGGAGCTTACGGCATCGCATGGCGCAATTACATCTGACCTTACTGCGTACCATAATCTTTGGGTAAGTGCTCCGCACATAGGTAGCATACCGGTTATACTCAATATACCCGCGCTTATTATTACCTTCTTAGTTACATGGGTTGCCTATGTGGGTATCAAGGAATCGCGCACGGGCAGTAACCTTATGGTAGCCTTTAAACTGATTGTGGTACTGGCGGTAATTGCCATAGGGTGTTTTCATGTTCATTCCAATAACTGGCATCCCTTTCTACCCAATGGCATGGGTGGTGTGTTGAAAGGCGTATCGGCAGTTTTCTTTGCCTATATAGGTTTCGACGCCATATCTACCACAGCTGAAGAATGCAAGAACCCGCAGCGCGACCTTCCGCGGGGAATGATGTATTCGCTTATTATATGTACAATACTGTATATATCGCTGGCACTGGTGCTTACAGGCATGGTTAAATACACCAATCTTGATACTCCAGATTTTCTTGCCAACGCTTTTAAGCAAATAGACATGAACTGGCTGAGCGGAATAATTGCACTGAGCGCTGTGGTAGCAACCACCAGCGTTATGCTTGTTTTCCAATTGGGCCAGCCCCGTATTTGGATGAGTATGAGCCGTGACGGATTATTGCCCAAGCGCTTTGAAAAAGTACACCCCAGATTTAAAACACCTTCTTTCGCAACTATAGTAACCGGATTTATTGTAGGTATTCCTGCTTTGTTCCTCGACCAGAATTTTGTAACCGACCTTACCAGTATAGGCACATTGTTTGCATTCGTGCTGGTTTGTGGTGGTATATTGGTTTTATCTAAAGATACCACCGGGCCAAAACCTAAATTCAAAGTGCCCTACATTAACGGAAGGATTTTCCTGCCCTTGATATTCATCGCCATCGGGTTAATATTTTATTACACCGAGCCGGGCATGTTATCGGGCTTCTTTAACCTGGGCGACATAGCAAAAGCAGAAAATATAAGCGTGTCTGATGCTTTTGTGGAGCATATCCCTTTCTTCATATTTGTAGTTATCTGCATTATCATGCTCATTTATTCAGTGCTTCGGAAATTATCACTTATACCCGTAGTTGGTATGCTTTCCTGTTTCTTCCTTATGACCCAGATAAAAATAGCCAGCTGGGGATGGTTCGGCGTTTGGTTTAGTATAGGGCTTGCCATATATTTCTCCTATGGAGTCAGGCATAGTAAATTACGAACCCTAAATTCGTAGATTTGTAAGGTAAATAGTCACAACCTTTGAAGCGTTTCAGAAGCATATACCTGTTGTTACTGGCGGGTTCAGTTATTTTTCCTGCCGGTAAAGTGCTGGGGCAAAACAGCCCTACCCCTGCTGTTTTTCACCTTTTCCCTGCGAAAAATGGAAAACGCAATTTAGCGCCCGGGACAAGGCGCACTAAATTCCGCCTCGATTTCGGAGCCATAGCAAAGCAATATTATAATGCCGACCCTCATTACACATCAAACACTACAGGTAACGGCGCCTATACATTGGGCCTCAGGATGGAGATTCCGGCAATGCGCAACTCATCGGTACTTATAGGGGTTGAGTTTCTGAAACAGTCATTTACCTTCGATTCCTATTTCTTCGCCCCCGGCTACTCCTTTCTTTACGATGGTAATCTTATATACAATCATGCCATTTCGCTTGATGAGGTACATGTTCCATTTGAATATAAGTTCTGCTTTTCGCAGGAGAATAAAAACATTAAAACCTTTTATGGCGTAATCGGCTGGGTATACCGTATTTCTGTTTACGATAATTCCCTGGTTACAAATATTCAAAGTGGTAAATTTGTGTGGGAAGGGCAAAATGATATTGCGCCTATCTATTCGTTATTCTTTAACCCGGGCAGCACTATACTTGAAATTTGCTTTGGCTACCAGCATAATACCCTCAGGAACGGAAATGCCTGGTTTTTTGAAATAGCATATAAATATGGGTTCTCGCCGCTTTTATATACCGGCAATAATATGGGCTCGAATAGTGTGGAGTTTACATTAAACACACTTGCATTCAAACTGGGACTGAAGCTATAACTGTGTTATGGAGTCTGAAGACGGCCATACTCCGAAGCAAAAACCACTTGCAAGGGAATTATTTATCCTTTGCCTTAAAGCATTGCTGTTTTTCCTCTTTGTTTTCACCTTCATAGGCGACAGGCGTTATATTCCATCCGCATCAATGGAAATAACGCTTAAGCCCGGCGACCTTATTTGGGTAAACAAACTGGCTTATGGCCCGCGCCTGCCTTTTGCAGAACGATTCAGGTTGCCGGGTTATTCTCATATTAAACGGAACGACATAATAGTATTTAACTACCCCAATCAGCCCGGGCCTGTTTATGCTAAGGAAGACTATATAAAACGGTGCATAGGGCTGCCGGGCGATACACTTTCAATTACAGATAAGTCTGTTTTTATAAATAGTAAGCCTGCTGTAGTTACACCCGGGGTTGAATTTCTTTATAAAATAGAATCAACCATAGATACCCTCGATTCCTACCTTGGCCATACTATGGACATTACGGAAAGCGAATCGGGGAACACGGCTAAACAATATATGTACCTGCTTACGAATGCACAGGCCGACAGCATAAAAAAAATGACTTTAGTTACTTCCTTTAAGCAGGTTTTAAAACAGGGTGCCCAGCAGAATATTTTCCCTGGTGGGAGCCGCTTTCTGTGGAATAAAGATAATTTCGGGCCCATAGTAGTTCCCGGGAGAGGAATGACGGTACATTTGAGTGAAGACAGCCTTGCTCTTTATGCGGAAATAATTTCCAACTACGAACACCACAAGCTTGAAAACAGGCACGATTCTATTTTTATTGACGGGAAGTATACAACCCATTACACTTTCGCAATGAACTATTATTTTATGATGGGCGACAACCGCGATAATTCAGAAGATTCGCGTTACTGGGGCTTTGTGCCGGAAAATCATATTGTGGGCAAGGCAGCATTTGTGGTTTTTTCATTGCACCCGTTTCCCCGGTCGCAATCGTTCTGGAAAAGAATAAATGGTAAACGATGGTTCAAATCGGTAGAATAATTCATGTATTTTTACAAACTATATGTCTACTATAAAACCTTTCCGTGCCATAAGGCCAGCCGCAGATAAGGTAGAGCATGTGGTTTCACATGCTGTTGAACGGTATACTACCGATACCATTAAAAATAAGCTTGCCACCAACCCGTTTTCATTCCTGCAGGTTATTTTTTCCGGCAGGAACTATAAAGGCGTTTACCCGGAACAACTTAAGGCCATCAAAAGTAAATTTGAGGAGTTCATATCCACATCAGTGCTACAGCAGGAAAAAGAACCCTGTTTTTATATCTACAAGCAGGTAAAAGACGGCCGCACCCATATTGGCATAATAGCGCTGGCATCGGTAAAAGATTACAGGCAGGGCATAATTAAAATACATGAACAGACACTGGCTGAACGGGAAGAAAAACTGAAAGAATATCTTTCTATCTGTAATTTCAATGCTGAACCGGTATGCCTTACCCATCCTTTTAATAAAGAGCTGCACGACTTCCTTTACTCCAAAACAAAGAACACGCCTCTTTACAACTTCACCTACGATAATATAAGCCATACCGTATGGCAGATAGCCGATAAAAGTGATGTAGCAACTATTTCTGCTTTCTTTACTGATATACCTTACCTGTATATAGCCGATGGCCACCACAGGGCAGCTTCATCGGCTTTGTTAGCCGAGTCTATGGCCAAGAACAACCCTACGCATACCGGCAATGAGCCCTACAACTTTTTTATGTCAGCCTTTTTTGCCGATAATGAACTTACCATTTACAACTTCGACCGTATGGTGAGCAGTATAGGCAATCACACCCCTTCGTCGTTACTGGAAGAGCTGAAAAAATATTTTAATGTGGTGCCCAAAGGTAAAACACATTGTAAGCCTGCATCGGTAGGGGAAATAAGCATGTACCTTGAGAAAGAATGGTATTTGCTGCAATTAAAAAGTGGGTTACTTAAAAATATTGACGCGGTGAGTATACTCGATGTAAGTATATTGTCTGATTATATTCTGGCACCTATACTTGGCATAACCGACCTACGCAACGATAAAAGGATTGCTTTCATTCCGGGCGTAAGAGGCCTTGAAGAGATAACAGAAAAAGTTAATAGCGGTAAAATGAAGGCTGCTTTTTGCCTTTATCCTATATCATTTAGTCAGTTGAAGGCTGTTGCCGATACAGGTAAAGAAATGCCACCAAAATCAACCTGGATAGAGCCCAAGTTAGAAAGCGGCTTGCTGATATACAGTCTTGATAATTAGAATTTCGAGCGGGTCCTTCTGTGGAAAGGAGAAGGAGAATATGTAGCCGTAATAAACGTAAACATATAGGTATCATTATGCCTTGAGTCCGCGCGTTCCTGCCCTGTAGCATCCGGTGGAATAGGCTGTGGTATGGAATGCAAAGAAGGATCGGCAAAATAAGCTGCAATAGGCCCATAAGCTTTGGCAATGGCTGCATTGTCATAGTATACTCCATGCGCATCGTCAATATAATCGCTGCTTGTCCACAACCTGTCTGAAATTTCAAGGCCCATTGTGAACTGGGGATTAATATTGTACTTAAACCCTACACCGGCAGGAATACTTATAGCAAACTGCGAATATTCAGGAGGCCCGCCCGGCATTCCTTCACCTTCAGTATGTAAGGGGCGCAGGTTGTACCAAACTCCATTAAGGTATTCTCCTTGCGGGTTAAAATAAAGGCCGCCAACACCTGCAAAAACATAAGCATCTATATTAAACCGCTTGAACCCTTTGGCATGCTTAATATGATAACGGTGACCAATATGGCTGCTCTGGTAAAAATAGTATTCAAGTTGAGCCGAAAGTTCAAGAATAGGTGAACGGAAATTCAGGTTACGGTTATGGCGATATTCCTGTGTACTTAATGCATCATTACCTGAAACCATACCGGCAGTAAATGTACCTCTTACCGCCAAGGCCGAATTTAAAAAATCGCGATACCCTACAAAACCGGCATAACGGATGGCTGAAAAGTTAAAATCTTTGAGAAAGTGAGTACCTATGTCGGGAGAGCCGCCAAGATCACCCAGAAACTGTGAAGGACCAGCACCAAAAACCCATTCATTATGGGCTCCGAAACGGTTATAAAAATATTGAGCCTTTCCTGCAAAAGGGAGAACAAGAAGAGCTAAAACGATACTGTAGTAAGCGTATATTTTCCTCATTTCCGCAAAGATATGAAGTTTTTGAAACTTCCGGCTTACTTTTTTTTCAACAAAATCTTAGTTCCGACAGGGCTAGAATGCTGTTATTTCTTCTATTTTCCCTATTAACTGGGTATTTAGCACTGTTTTATACTCAATGCATTTAAGGTTATCTTTTAGCTGACTTGCTTTCGATGCCCCCAGGATGACACTACTTATATTACTGTTTTTCAGGCACCAGAGCAAAGAAAGATGCGTTACCGATATCCCTGCTTCTTTAGCAAACTTAGTCAGCTTTTTAACTGTTTCAATGCGTTTTTTGCCTTCTTCGTCAGTAAACCTTTCCTTCAACCAGCTCATTGCAGGTGAGTTTATCCGCGAATCGGAAGGAATACCCTCGTTATACTTTCCTGTTAATAACCCAGAAGCCAGGGGTGACCATATTGTGGTTCCCATGCCAATTTCCGGATAAAGGCGGGCATATTCTTTTTCTACCCTTTCACGGTGCAGCAGGTTATATTCCGGTTGTTCCATGGTTGGAGGAACCAGGCCATATTGCCTTGCTATTCCATACGCCTCCATAATACGATCAGCCTCCCATTCCGATGTTCCCCAGTATAATACCTTACCTTGCCTTATAAGGTCTGTCATTGTTCTTACAGTTTCTTCAACAGGTGTTTCAGGGTCGGGCCTGTGGCAAAAGAAGAGGTCGAGGTAATCAACCTGCAACCGCTTTAAGGCAGCATGGCAGGTTTCAGTAATATGCTTTCGGCTAAGGCCATATTGGTTTGGCAATTTACCGCCCCAGAAAACTTTACTGGAAACAATAAAGGTGGTTCTGTCCCACCCCATCTTTTTCAGGATATTGCCCATTACTATTTCTGATTTGCCACCAGCATAGGCCTCGGCATTATCGAAGTAATTTATACCTGCATCGTAGGCTACTTTCATGCATTCTTCTGCTACATTGTCGCCAATCTGGCTTCCAAAAGTAACCCATGAACCAAATGAAAGTTCGCTTACTTTCAATCCCGACTTACCTAATCTTCTGTATTCCATCATTCAGTTTGTTAAGTTAAAAGTTAATAAAGTTCATAAAGGTGGTAGCACCTTTACTTTACGAACTTAATACTTTCTGCTGATTTTGTGCCCGAGGAGAGACTCGAACTCTCAAGGATGTAACTCCAACGGCTTCTGAGACCGCAACGTTTACCAATTTCGCCACCCGGGCCTTTACTAGTTTATAAAGTTGAAAGTTCTTAAAGCCTAAAATACAGTCAATACTAACTAATTCCTAAACTTTACAAACTCACTACTTTATGAACTTTTAACTTAAGCGTGCCCGGAGCGAGACTCGAACTCGCACACCGTTACCGGCGTCACCCCCTCAAAGTGATGCGTCTACCAATTTCGCCACCCGGGCTTAAACTAATTAAGAATTACGATTTAAGATTTATGAATTGCTATACCCTTTTAAAATCTTATTCCTTAAATCCTAAATCTTACTTAAAATTTAGGGTGCAAAGATAAAAACAGATTCTATACCACCTACAAAAATAATGGAACGGGCCTTTTTCATGAAAATCCTCTACTGCCCTTTATTTCATCGTAGGCTTCCTGTATCTTTTTAAATTTCTCTTCCGCCGATTTGCGTATATCTTCCCCCAGGTGCGTTACTTTATCAGGATGGTTCTCCAGCGCCATGCGCCTGTATGCCTTTTTCACTTCGTCATCCGTGGCATTAGGGCTAACACCAAGAATATCGTAAGCCACATTTGTATTCTTTGCCCTGCCTTTGGCAAACATGGCGCCAATCGACCTTATATCAACCGGGTTTATGCCCAATAATGTTGCAATCTGGTTAAGCACCATCTGTTCTTCTGCCTTCAACCCGCTATCGGCATGGGCCACACCAAATAAGTAATGCAGTAACTGCAACCTGCCCTGGTAGGCCATATTCATGCGTAACGGAAGGCATACTTTTTCAAGCGGCACCTTACGCTTCAGCATTGTGCGCAGTATCAGTAAATCTTCTTTTGTTTTTTCAACCCCGAACTGCTTTACAAAAAAAACCTTTACGTAATCAAGCTCCCTGCGGGTGGTAGTGCCATCGCTCTGCATAACAGCGGCAGAAAGAGCCAGTAAACTCATGTGAAAATCGCCTGACGGGTTGCTCCAGTTTTCATTCCGGGCATAATTCTCGCGCCTTGAAGCATTGGCAGAATTCAGAAACTCATCAAGAAGGCTACCGATAATAAAGCCAACAATGGCTCCATCGAACCTGGCTATAAAATAACCCAATATGGCGCCAAATATTTTACCCGAATGGTTAGTCATACCTGCTCATGTGCCGCAAAAATACTTTTGTTTTTGGTTAGGGCTTAATTTCAAACATTCAGTAATATTGCTATCTTTATATAATAAACGTTTACCTTATGGAAAGTATTTTGCTTTTACTTGAAATATTATTGCCCGCAGCAATTGTTGGTGCTACTGCCTTCTTTATAGTGCATAAGTATCTCGATTATGAGGCAAGCCGGCAAAAGCTGGAAATTGAGAAATCGAGGCAGGAAATAATTTTCCCTGCCCGCATGCAGGCCTATGAACGTGTAATTCTTTTCCTGGAACGCTCTACCCCTGAAAGCCTTATACGCCGTGTGCTTAAAAGCAGCATGAGCGCCCGCCTTTTCCAGAGCGATTTAATGGCAACAGTACGCAGTGAATATGACCATAATATTTCTCAGCAGGTATATGTTTCGGCCAAATCGTGGCATATGGTAAAAACAGCCACCGAAGAAACCATAAGGCTTATAAATGTGGCCGCGTCAAAGCTGCCCTCCACTGCAACAGCAACTGAACTGGCTGAGAATATCCTTCAAATATCTACCCAGATAGGCAAATTGCCTACACACGTGGCCATCGAACATATTAAAAAGGAGTTTTCGCAGTATTTTCTGGGCTATACCGCTACCCAGACCAATGGCTGAAACAGCCCTTTGAAGTAAACTTTACTTGGGAATAATATCTACCGAAGCGGTAATTTCCATAGGGTTATAGTAACTTCCCTTTTCAATTACCACATGCCAAAGGCCATCGTTGGGAACAGTAAACTCTTCCTTACTGCCTTCAATCATACCACCACGATAGCTGTATGTTTTATGGTCTTTATACTGCCTGTAATGATAGTCGCCGAGAAGCAGTACCCTTGCAGGCTGGCTAATGTTTACCACTACATGAGTGCCTTTTTTGGCTTTAAAAACGCGATGTAAATATTTCATAGCTACCTACTAAAATAGTTTGATTGGGTAAATTGCCGCAACAAAGAAAAGAAAATTTTTTAAATCTGCGCTCCGCCTTTCACTTTATTATGCTTCGGGCAGCTTTTTTTCTGGTAATTCTGCTGTTGAAACTGGGTAGAATCTTTAGGACAGCAGCGCTGGGCAGGAGGGGGCTGGCAGAAAAAGCCATTGCAGCAGGGGGGCATCCCCTCATTCTGTATCATATCGTTCATCTGCTTTTCAAGCATTTGCTGCAGTTTATCGAAATCGGCATTGCTGAACTGCTCCATAATAGAGTAATCGGACAAATCGGGGGTATTTAAAGGCAGGGAAAATATAATGCCATTCATTTGCGTACCCATATTCTTCATTACTGAATCAAGATATTCGCTGCTATATCCTTTACCTGAAAAATTATAGGTAACAATGGTATCGTAACTAATCACGTTTCCGTTTTGGTCCGTCTGCTTATGAACATATACGCGCACATCGGGCTTACCTGAATTTGTAGTATTAGACTGGTCCTGGCCTTGCCCAAGCAAAGAAACGGGGCTTGCCATAAGCAATAAACCTGCCAAACCCTGAAATATTTTTGCTCTTGCTTTCATCTTATCACTTTCTTACAATGCAAATATACTATGGAATAAGGGCTACAGCGGATTTTAAGTAGTTAAAAAGTGTTAAAGAAAATGCCAAAATCAGTTAAAATAGGGGGTGTTCCAGCATACCTTGCTGAACTTTTTGTAAAAAGTAAACCCGCCGAATACCATAGTAAACAAGGTATACACAGTAAATGCAGCCAGGTAAAGCATCTGGTAATAACTAACATCTTCAGGATTATGGAACACTATAGCAGGTATAATGAATGATAACGGAAGGCCTATAACTATTAAGGTGAGCAATAAGCTCCATACGCTTCTGAATGGGAAAGAAAGCCATTTTTTATACCAGCTGAAATCGTTGCCCCACTTGTGAATAAGGTAGTAGTTATTTTCATCGACTTCGGCAAAGAGAAGAGGATCTTTATGCACATCCTCCAGCTTAAAATATTTAGCCGATGCCACTATCTTCATATGGGTTATTTCCTTCCCCAGTTCCTTTTCAAGGTTTTTTATAGCTATTACAGCGTCATAAGGCAGTTCTTCCATTTTAAAATACTTGCTGTCTAAAAACCGTAGACGGTATTCAATGCAAACATCTTTAATATCGTCGACTGAAAATAACTTGTTCTTATCAAGCAATTCAGGATTTATATTCCACTTGCCCGGCTTGGGAGCAGTCTTTAAGCGCTTTAGAATAAAATCATCTACTTCAACCCCTTTTTTCAAGGCCGCATCAACTTGTTGCTTCAGCGAATATACCAACTGGGCATGTTTTTGCCTGGTTTTAACCAGTTCATCCTGTATGTCGATATTTGAAAACATAAGACTATTTAAGATTTCAGATTTATGATTTCAGATTCCTGCAATGCTACTAATCAATTACACTGCAAAGATAAGCCATAAGTTGCAAAGTTGTCCGTATAAATCTTAATTTAATACTCTATCAACTTTCCACTAACCACTTACGACTAAAACTTATATTTGTGACTTTAGTAACTATATGTATACCTGCGAAAACACCATACGTGTAAGATATGCCGAGACTGACCGGATGGGTTATGTTTATTATGGCAACTATGCAGCCTATTACGAATCGGGCCGTGTAGAAGCACTTAGGGCCTTAGGGCTAAGCTATAAGGAAATGGAAGATCGTGGAATTATGCTACCGGTTCTATCCTATTCCATCAAATATTTTAAGCCTGCTTTTTTCGACGACCTGCTTATTATAAAAACAATACTTAAAGAATTACCTAACGGCACAAGGTTATCTTTTCAATACGAAATATGGAATGATAAAGGGGTTCAACTCAATGCCGGTGAAACCACCCACGTTTTTGTAAAGATTGATGGCGGCAGGCCGATTACCGTACCGCAAGAGGTAATAGATAAACTAGCCCCTTTCTTTCCGGCTAAATAATACCGCTCGCGTGCAACACATCGTGCACTGAGGGATACATATTAGTGGCATAGTCCTTAATCTGCTCAGGCTTAGCCCAAACCGCTTTCTCAATTCCTTCCTCCTGCTGCGGCTTAAGCTCTTCCTCCGATTCGGTACTCATGGCAAACCAGTGGCTGTGCTTAAGCATATCCCAACCCTCAAGTTCATAAATATGGTAGGTTGTTTGCAGCGGTTTAATAATAGATAAGCCCGATACACCACACTCCTCCTGGACTTCGCGTAAAGCCGCCGCCTCAATAGTTTCCTTTTTCTCCTGTTTCCCTTTAGGCAAATCCCATTTCTTATTGCGGAAAATAAGCAGGTATTCTCCATGCCGGTTTTGCACTAACCCACCCGCGGCTTCAACCCTCATAAATATCTTTTTGAACTTGTTCCACAAGCCTTTGGAATGCCCCTGCATCCACATTGCCTTGCAGCTTTCATCGTTTCTGAACTTCATCCACTCATCTCTTACGTTGAAAGTCCCGCTCAGCTTTTTGCCTTTTTTTTCATCAAAAAAAGGCTGACTATCAGCGCTTATGAGTATTAACCTGTTGTTATAATAAACTTTGTACATTTGCGGCATGATTTACAATAAGGATTCAGCGCGTAAAATTGCGGATTTTTTACTCCAAATCAAAGCGATAAAACTTCAGCCCGATAAACCTTTTACCTGGGCATCGGGAATTAAGTCACCTATATACTGCGATAACCGTAAAACTCTTTCTCACCCTAAAATACGTACATACCTCAGGCAGCAATTCACCGGCGCCATAGAGGACCACTATGGCAAGCCCGACGTTATTGCCGGTATAGCCACAGGCGGTATAGCACATGGCGTGCTGGTTGCACAAGATTTGGGACTTCCCTTTGTGTATGTGCGAAGCGAAGCAAAATCGCATGGTACCGAAAACCTTATTGAGGGAGAAATTGAAGCCGGCCAATCTGTTGTGCTTATTGAGGACCTTATTTCGACCGGTGGAAGCAGCCTTAAAGCAGCCGAAGCCTTGAGAAAGGAGAAATGTTCTATAAAAGGTATTGTTTCCATATTCAATTACAACCTTGCTATAGCTGAAGAAAATTTCAAGAAAGCAAAGGTGCATACCATTTCGCTCTGCGATTTCAATACACTTATTCAACGTGCAGTTGAAACCAACCATATTTCTGAAAAAGACCTGACCACGCTTGAAGATTGGGTGAAGAACCCCGAAGGCTGGAAAAAATAACCTATTTTTTCATTACCCTTTTATAGAGTAACTCATACATCGGCAGTATTTTGCTGATGTCGTATTTTTCGGCCTGCTTATGGGCATTTTCTTTGAACCTTGCTAATACCTGCTCATCGCCCAATATGTAAATGGCATTTTTAGCCATGTCTTCCACATCGCCAACATTGCTTAACATGCCCGAGAAATTGTGCGTATTTATCTCAGGCAATCCGCCTGTATTGGTTGAAATTACAGGAACCCCGGCAGCCATAGCCTCCAATGCTGCCAACCCAAAGCTTTCGGTTTCAGACGGAAGGACAAATAAATCGCCTACAGCTAATATGCTATTAGGGTCGACTATTTTACCCAATGAAAGTATTTCCGCACAGGTGTCCAGTTCACGGCAAAGCCTGTCTATATTACTCCGTTCCGGGCCATCGCCTACCAGTAATAAACGCGATGGTATTTTCTTCCGCACTATATCGAACATCTTCAACACATCCTCTACCCTCTTTACCTTACGGAAGTTAGATACGTGAACCAATATTTTTTGGTTATCTGATGCATATAGCTTACGATGTTCTTTAGCCTGAGCGAAATTATATTGGTCAAGCTGAATAAAATTGGGTATAACATCAATCTCTCTGGTAACACCCTTAAAATATTTGTAGGTATCTTCTTTCAGGCTTTCGGAAACTGCAGTTACTGCGTTCGACTGGTTTATAGCAAACGTAATGGCTGTTTCAAACGACGAGTCTTTGCCAACCAGTGTAATATCGGTACCGTGAAGCGTGGTTATAAACGGCAGGTCGATGCCCTCAACGGCTAACATCTGTTTTGCCATATAGGCTGCAGATGCATGGGGTATGGCATAATGCACATGCAGTAAATCGAGCTTGCCGTACTTGGCAACTTCCACTATTTTATTCGAGAGGGCCAGTTCATAAGGTGGGTAATCAAACAACGGGTAATCGGAAACACTTACCTCATGGTAAAATATATTTCCTGAAAAGCCGCTTAGCCTTACCGGCTGACTATAGCTTATAAAATGTACCATGTGCCCGTTAAGCGCAAGTGCCTTGCCCAGTTCTGTGGCAACCACGCCGCTACCGCCGAAGGTAGGATAACAAACAATTCCGATATTCATAATTATGAGTCTACTTAGAGTAGTCGAAATGGGGCGGTAATTACTTTAACGAACTATACACAACCTGCATAATGTTGGTTCTGATGTTCAATTTTGCGAGCTTGTTATCATCCGAGCCACCGGCCACTCTGTTCGATAAAAATACGTAAACTAAATGATATTTCGGGTCGACCCAGGTGTAAGTGCCTGTAAACCCGTAATGTCCATAACTATCGGGCGATGCGGAGTCACACGCCGGGCTGTCTTTACCATCAATAGAGGGTTTATCAAATCCCAAGCCGCGACGATTACCCGTGCTGCAATAAACACATGAGGTAAATAATTTTACCGTAGCGCTATCAAGGTATCGTTTGCCTCCATATGTTCCATAATTCAAGTACATCTGCATAAGTACTGCAAGGTCATTAGCATCAGAGAAAAGCCCCGCATGACCCGCCACTCCACCTAGCATAGCAGCAGTAGGATCATGCACATATCCACGCAATACTTGCTTACGAAACACAGTATCATTTTCTGTAGGCATTATGCGCGAAATCGGGAAACGATAAAGCGGATGGTACCCTATTGTTTGCAACCCCATTGGCTTGTAGAAATTATCGGCAACATATTTATCTAATGGGGTGCCACTAATGCCGCTAACGATATTACCAATGATTATAAAACCTAAGTCGCTGTACTTATATGCGGGTTTCTTATCTACATCCGACATCATTATCATCTTCATCATTGTATCCTTATAATCTTTACGGATAAACATGTGGGCTGCTACTGTATAAGGAAATTGAGCAGTTGAGTCGGTATTGTAAATCCCATTCCTCAACATTTTACCCGACATGGTTCCTTTAACAAATTGCAGCGAAGCCTGCAAGCCGGCCTGATGAGCCAGTATATCTTCTATGACCATTTTCTTTTTGTTGCTCTTCTTGGCATCAGGCATTAGTACAGGCAATGTTATACCCAGCAACATTTTATTCATGTAATACAATTTCATAAAAGCAGGCGTGGTGGCAGCAATTTTAGTTACCGATGCAAGGTCATATATATCGGTTGTTTTTACATGGTTAGTATCGTTGTAATTCTGGTAACCAAATGCCTTTTCATAAATCACTTTGCCGTCTTTAGCTACCAACACAACGCAACCGGGATAAGCCTTCTGCTGCAACCCATAATTGGCAATGGAATCTATGCCCTTTAGCTTACTGGCATCTATACCGACCTCTTCGGGAGCAGTATACTCAAATCGTATGGGTTTTGTTGTTTCACCAAAATTTCTCAAATAATAATTGCTTGCCGTAACAGGTAATTTGCCCTTTGCTCCTATTCCACCAAAAATCAGCTGGGCAGAATAATCCTGTGTATAGGGTAAATCCTGGTACGACATTATTATAGCTTTTGCTTTATGCACCTGTGGCAGATAAGCCAATATATAGGGGTCCGAAAAGAAATCGAATATAACATTGTAATGTTTTGAAACGGTGTCGAGCATTTTAATAGCCTGGCGCGATATGCTGAACGTATCTTGCGGGCGAAGCTTGGTATGGTTAACACCAATAATGACAAGATTGTAATTCTTCAACTTCTGATAGATTACTCCAATAGTGCTATCAGAGCCGGAGAATGGAAAGTTGAAGTGAGTAACATTGGCATAATCGTTCATGCGCATTTGGAAACCATCAGGCAATGAATCGCCTATAACCAGTGAGGCAATTCGCAGCGTATCTAGGCGCATTAAAGGCAGTATCTTATTGTTGTTTGCCACAAGAGTAATACTGTTTTGCGCCAGCTTCCTGCTCAGCAAATCAGCCTCATGCGAATTAAGGTCTTTTACAAGGTTAGCTATAGCAATGGGCTTAAAATGATTCAACCCTGCCCATGCTTTTGCCATTAATATTTTATGACAACGTGCATCAATTTCTTCCTGGGTTATTTCCTTTTTCTTTATTGCTTTCTTAATCTCCTCTATGGCTTTGGGCACATCTTCTGAAAAAAGAAGTACGTCGTTACCGGCCAACAATGCATTCACGTCCACAATCCCAGGGGCATAATATTTCGCTACGCCCTGCATATTCAAAGCGTCGGTGTATATAAGGCCATTGAAGCCCAACTTTTGCCTTAAAATGGTATCGACTATTTTCGGCGAAAGCGTAGATGCCCTATTTTTAGTGGAATCGAAAGCAGGAATGTAAAGGTGCGCCACCATGGTGCTACTCAATCCTTTACTAAACAATTGCATAAAAGGATAAAGTTCCAGTGTATCGAGCCGGCTTACAGGATAATCTACCACAGGTAATGAAAGGTGCGAATCGGTTTTAGTGTCTCCGTGACCGGGGAAATGTTTGCCACAAGCCAATACATGTTCACTCTGCAATCCTTGCATATAGGCTACACCCATATCGGTTACTTTCATTTTATTCTCTCCAAAGGAGCGCATTCCAATTACGGGATTCTCAGGATTATCATTTATATCTATTACTGGGGCAAAATCTTCCTGAACACCCAAACGTTTGCACTCACGAGCTATTTCTGCTCCCATCTGGTAAACCAGCGAGTCATTGCTCATTGCTCCCAGTGTCATTTGAAATGGAAATTTAGGCACACTGTCTAACCGCATAGCAAGGCCCCATTCAGCATCCATACCTATAAGCAATGGCACTTTTGAAAGGCCTTGATAGGTATTCGTCAGCACTGCCTGCCTTACCGGGCCACCTTTAAAGAATATTAGTCCCCCAATTTTTTGCTCGGTAATAAGTTTGGTAACCTGTTCATTATTTTTCTCGTGGTGCAGGGTATCGGAATAAGCGGCAACCATAAAAAGCTGGGCGATGCGCTCATCGGGCGTAAGTTTTTTCATTACCGAATCGGCCCAGCGGGCATATTGGGGCTGGTTAAATGGAGGGTTAGATTGGGCACTGAGGTGAGCTAATCTGAGGATAAATAAAAGGAATAATAAAAGGCATCTTTTCATAGAATACGAATGTATCTATGAATCAACTTTGATACTATAGAGTCTATATCAATTTATGAACAATTTTAAACACAGAGAAGACAGAGTTTCACAAAGAAGTTCCGCAACTATTACTTTTTACTTATAACTTCTTACTTCTCAACCACCACACTAACTTCATCAACGTTTCCGTTCATGGGTGGCTTTTTCTTTATCACCTCAACTGTTAGGTGTTTTATTTGAGAAAAATCTTTTTTAAGGTGTGTGGCAATACGTTCGGCAACGTTCTCAATAAGGTTTGAACGGATTTTCATTTCCCGCTTTATTACGTCATAAACCTTTACGTAGTCAACTGTATCAGCAAGCTTATCGCTGCCTACTGCTGAAGAGAAATCTCCTTTAATTTGGATATGCACAACAAAATCTCCACCAATTTTAGCTTCTTCGGGCAGGCAACCGTGGTTGGCCCTTATATGTATACCGCGTATGTTTATTGTTTGCATTACTTAATTGTTTGTAATGCTTTATCTAATCTCTTCACCACTTCATCTTTACCCAGCAGTTCCATAGTTTCAAACAAAGCGGGGCCTGCGGCCATACCTGTTACCAATACCCTGAACAGTTGCATTACCGAACCGGGAGGGGTATTATTCTCCTCTGCTGTTTTCTTAAATACAGCTTCAACATTGGTGTGGGAAAAATCTGCGGTATTAGCTAGTATGTCTTTAAGCTTAGCAAAAAATGCAGGCACATTATCTTTCCACTTTTTCTGTATAACGCCTTCATCGTATTTATCAGGAGCAAAAAAGAAGAAGCTTCCCAAATCCCAGAACTCGCTTACAAAGTGAGCCTTTTCTTTAATCAGCGTGCAAACACGCTCTACATAATTTTCGGGTGTCTCTACTCCTTTTGCTTTCACAACAGGTAAAAACAATTCCGCTAATTCAGTATCGTTCCTTTTGCGCAAATATTGCTGGTTGTACCACTTGGCTTTATCAGGGTCGAACTTAGCGCCATGCTTGCTAACCCTCTCCAGCGTAAATGCTTCTATAAGTTCTTCCATACTGAAAAGCTCCTGTGTAGTGCCGGGGTTCCATCCTAAAAAGGCAAGCAGGTTAACCACTGCATCAGGGAAATAACCTCTCTCCCTATAACCCGATGATTGTTCACCTGTTGCAGGGTCTTTCCAGTCGAGCGGGAAAACAGGAAAACCAAGGCGGTCTCCATCGCGTTTACTTAGTTTGCCGTTACCGTCAGGGCGCAGTAATAAAGGCAAATGCGCAAACTCGGGCATGGTATCTTCCCATCCCATAGAACGGTATAATAACACATGCAAAGGAGCTGAAGGCAACCATTCCTCACCACGTATTACATGGGTAATCTGCATAAGGTGGTCATCAACAACGTTAGCCAAATGGTAAGTTGGCATACCGTCAGACTTAAACAAAACTTTATCGTCGATTGATTGTGTATGAACTACCACCCAACCCCTTATTATATCGTGGAAACGTACTTCTTCATTACGGGGTATCTTCATGCGTATAACATAAGGCTCACCCGATTCCATGCGCTTCTTCACCTCATCTTCTGAAAGGGTTAAAGAGTTTTTCATGGTGCTGCGGGTAACGGCATTGTATTGCGGAGCAGCCACCTTAGCAGCCTCCAAACGCTTGCGCATGGCTTCCAATTCTTCTGTAGTATCAAACGCATAATAAGCGTGGCCCAATTCCACTAATTTTTCAGCATACTGGCGATACATAGCCTTGCGCTCCGACTGGCGGTAAGGGGCATGAGGGCCACCTTCAACAATGCCTTCATCGGTTTCAATACCGCACCATTTCAATGCTTCTACTATATATTGTTCGGCTCCGGGCACAAAACGGTTCTGGTCGGTATCTTCAATACGAAGGATAAAAGTGCCGTCGTGTTTTTTGGCAAAAAGGTAATTATATAAAGCCGTGCGCACCCCGCCAATGTGCAATGGGCCGGTAGGGCTGGGCGCAAATCTTACTCTTACAGGTCTGTTTGACATTGTTCTTTTATTAAAGGGAGGCAAAGATAGTATTACCCCTCTAATCTCCCCTGAAGGGGAGACTTAAAAATGTTAGCCCCTTCCTCTTTAGGGGAAGGCTGGGATGGGGTAAAAATCGTACGTTTGCAGCACAATGAGTACAATACGCCAGAATAAAGTCTCAAGGCTCATACAAAGGGAGATGGGAGATATTTTCCAGAAAGAGTCGAAGCACCTTTTTACCGGAGGGCTTGCCACAGTTACCAAGGTAGAAATCAGCCCCGATCTTTCCATTGCCAAGGTATATCTTAGCTTGCTTAACCTGAAACCCAAGGAAACTATTGAAATGCTGATGGATAAGAAACCTGAAATACGCAAGCATCTTTCAGAACGTGTCAGGCACCAGTTGCGCATTGTACCCGACCTGCGTTTTTATGTCGACGACTCTTACGATGCCATTCAGCACATTGAGCAATTACTGAAAAAATAGATCTTTTCCGGTTTACCTCTTACCTTGAGAAGTAAGGTAGTTCCACCCTAATTTAAAGCTTATTACCGGTGTTATTACTGACATAGTGGAATAGTAAGCACCCGGCTGCGCCAATGTAGAAATACTATTCTCTTTTCCCGGGGCAAATATATAAGAAGACGACAAAATGGTATAGTTGCGGAATTTCTGGTGCAGGCCAAGCCCATAAGCTAAATCTACGTACAGGTGTTCGCCCTGCCTGCTCAACCTGTGGCCATGCATTATTTCACCACCATATACCATTGCCTTTTCACTCATGAAATAGGTGTTCAGCAACTGTCCGTTGTTGTAATTATCATTAAAGCCCGTATTCTGGTAGCCAAGGCTTTTGTATACTATCTGCACACTCCAGTAGTTTTTAACATACTTGTTCGGAAAAAGTTTACAATACAACCGTACTGCATAACCGCTATACACCGAACCCGGATTTTCGTACTGAATATCAGTAAGCGGATTTTCAGCAAATACAAGACTCGGTTCAACGAGGCCTAAATTAATGCCCAAATCTATCTGTGGCGATACCCTATACTGGAAATCAATATTGGGCTGGCACAGGAAATATTGCACGAGGTCTGTAGATATACTAAAAAGAGCATGTTTTCGGGTTTCCACATACGGCTGTTCCTGGCTTTTTACTGTATCTGTCTGGATTTCGGGGGTTATCATTGTTGTATGCAATACTCCGCTCGGATCAACAATCATTACAGGAACGGGGTTTTGGGCATATACACTGCCCATACAAACAATAAAAATTAAGACAGCAAAGTGGTATTTCATAACATCAGGGCGTGTTTGAATCTAAAACGAAAGTATTAAAAATTTATTGCCTGGGTATAAAATACCAACTATACCTATATAATGGTGTATTACCTTGCGAAGAAATTGCATATTTGCACAGTTTTTTCAGAAAACTACACATGGAATACGACCCGATTAAAAATAAGCTAGGTGTATTTTTTAATGCCTCACCTGCTTTGCGCAAGTTGTTTTACAACCTGCTCGACCTGTTGTTATTACGCACCTGGCACATTCACAAGGAATTAAGGATTTGGGCCAAAACTGCACCTGCCAAAGCCAATATTTTAGATGCCGGTATGGGGTTCGGACAATATTCGTACTGGATGGCAAAAAAACATCCGGAATGGAACATTTTCGGGGTTGATGTGAAAGATGAACAGGTAGCAGATTGTAATAACTTCTTTACCAAAACAGGCAAGACCAATGCAAAGTTTGAAGTGGCAGACCTTACCAAATTTCAGCATCCCGATAAATATGACTTTGCTCTTTCGGTAGATGTTATGGAACATATATTGGAAGATGTGGAAGTATTTAAAAATATCCATGCTTCATTGCATAAGGGCGGCATGCTACTTATTTCAACCCCATCGGACCAGGGTGGCTCTGATGCTGAAAGCAATGAAGATGGTTCTTTCATTGGCGAGCACGTGCGCAATGGTTATAACATTAACGAGATTGAACAAAAGCTTAAAACAGGAGGCTTTTCAAAAGTTGAAGCACGTTATTCATACGGTGTACCCGGCCATATTTCATGGGTATTATCTATGAAGTACCCAATGAAGATACTTTCGGTAACAAAAGCATTCATCATCATATTGCCTTTCTATTACCTAATCACATTCCCTTTCTGCCTTATACTTAATGCAATGGACCGTGATGGTAAACATGCTAAAGGCACAGGACTAATTGTAAAAGCCTGGAAATAATTTCCCTTAAGCCCATGCAGGTAACTACTATTTGCAAACATTTTAAAGACCTTTCTACCATTGAGCTTTATAATATTATAAAGTTACGCATAGAAGTATTCAGCGTGGAACAAAATTGCCCTTACCAGGATGCTGACGGGCGTGACTTAGAAAGCTGGCATTTAATGATGCTTGATTCAAACAACACACTTATCGGGTATTCGCGACTACTTCCTAAAGGCATTGCCTATGCCGACTATGCATCTATTGGCAGGGTGGTAAATGCTCAGTCGGTGCGCATGCAGGGTATGGGCAAATTGCTAATGCAGAAAAGTCTTGAGCATGCGAAACAACTCTTTGGAGATACTCCTATTAAGATTAGTGCGCAGGCCTACCTTCGTAAGTTCTATACTGCATTCGGGTTTGTGCATACCGGTGAAGAATATATCGAGGACCATATCCCGCATATAGGGATGGTTAAGAATTAATGCGGCCCCCTCTAAATCTCCCCCGTTAGGGGAGACTTAAAATATTTGCAAACACCCTCCCTAATGGGGAGGGCTTGGGTGGGGCGATTTATAGTATTTTTGTTCCTATGAATCTTTCCCTATTCATAGCGCGCAGGTATTTAGTATCTAAAAAATCGCATAATGCTATAAACATTATATCGGGTGTGGCGCTGGGTGGCATTGCTATAGGCACCATGGCACTGATAATAGTATTGTCGGCATTTAATGGCATATCCGACCTTGTGCGTTCGCTTTACAATTCATTCGGGGCCGATGTGCAGATAACAGTTGCCAAAGGCAAAACTTTTATACCCAACGGACCGAAATTCGAAAACATAAAACACATTGAAGGTGTAAAATACTTTAACGAAGTAATGCAGGATAAAGCCCTGCTTAAGTATAACGACCAGCAAACACTGGCAGTACTAAAGGGCGTGAGCAACGATTTCAGGCCTATGACCCAATTTGACACCCTTATGCGCGAAGGCTCATTTGCCCTGCAAAAAGGCAGCCTCGATTATGGTGTATTCGGAAGAGGAATAGGTAATCAACTGAATATCGGGCAAACGAATGCTGATTATTATTCCATTACCTGTTATGCCCCCAAGCGCGGACTTCAAAGTTCACCCAATCCGTCAGATGCAATTACCGAAAAACATCTTTTCCCGGCAGGATTATTTTCCATCAACGACGATTTCGATTACCGTTACGTAATTGTATCTCTCCCTTTTGCACGTCAACTGTTCGACTACCAGGATAGTTCGGTAACCAGTGTCGAAATTGGGCTGGCTAAAGGCGCTAACCTTGACGATGTAAAACAAAAAATAAAACAAACCCTTGGCGACGATTATGTGGTAAAAGACCGTTTCGAACAAAATGAACTTCTCTTCCGGACGCTGAAAACAGAAAAACTGCTGACATTTATTATCCTTGCCCTGGTAATGATTATAGCCACATTCAATATTGTGGGCTCACTTTCCATGCTTATCCTCGAAAAAGAAAAAGACATCAATATCCTCTGGAACATGGGCGCCGATATGCGCGATATCCGCCGCATATTTTTGTATGAGGGTATGCTTATAACATTTGCCGGGGCAGGTATAGGGCTTGTACTTGGCACATTGGTCTGCCTTATTCAAATTAAGTTCAAACTTATTCATTTCAGCCAGGGTTTTGTGGTTGATGCCTATCCTGTAACCCTTCAACTGACAGATTACCTGAGCATTTTTGCCGCTGTACTGGTCATAGGTTTCTTATCCTCCTGGTACCCTGTCAGGGTATTTGCTTCAAGAGGAACAGTAAAAAGCACTTAAACCCTCCACTTATTCACATTATCCGGTGAATAAAACCGCCTTTTCACCGTTATATATAGGTATAGTGTAAGTTACCTTTGGTAGATTGTAATACTTGCTTATGCCTAAACGGTATCAAAATAAACTGAAAGAGGAAGTTACTCCTCCCCCGCCATCCAAGGCAGAGACTAAGGATACGCCTGTCTCTTTTGCTGCACTCCCCAAAAGGGGTTTGAAGGGAAGGATAGAGAGTTTTAAAGCTATTATGGAGCGCTATAAAGTTGCACAGCTTACCGGGTTGTTCCTCATACTTTTTGCTGTTTGTTCTGCTATTGCATTCACTTCGTTCCTGTTTACCTGGCAATTAGATTATGATAAAGTAAGCGGCCCATTGTCCTCATTACTTTCACCTGCTGTAAAAACAGCCAACTGGCTTGGCAATTTCGGGGCGCTGCTTTCAAACGTGTTCATTAATCACTGGTTTGGCATTGCAGCTTTCGGCGTGTCCTTACTTTCCTTTCTTGCCGGTGTTAAGTTGTTACTCAATATTACGCTGCTGCCATTTGCCAAAACACTGCGGGTTACCTTGTTTGTTATGCTGTGGCTCTGTGTAGCAATGGGTTATATTTTCCACCAAACCAGGTTATTCATGGGTGGTGGTATAGGTTATTTCACATCAGGCTGGTTAGAAGGGGTAATTGGCAAAATTGGTACTATGCTCTCGCTATTCTTCCTTGGAACAGCATTCCTTCTCATCAATAATTTAGTAAAAATTCCATCTTTCAAAAAGGCGGCGATTCCTGCTGTGGAGGAAGAACCGGAAGCCAAAGAAGATGAAAAACATGATATTGAAGAACCTGTTTTAAAAGTGGTAAAAGTTGAAAGGCCCAAGAATACAATTATAGAAACACCTCCTGTTACGCCTGCCGCTATTGAATTTGAGGTGACGCCTGAACCTTTAGTAGAAAAAAAAACACCGGAAGTAAAGAAATCTGAGGGCGTAGAATTCTCTATTGAAAAGGCACCGGAACCGGAAATTAAGATTGCTGAAGAAGGGGAAGAAACGAAAATATCATCATCTCCCTATGACCCTAAACTTGACTTGTCATCGTACAAATTCCCGCCATTGAGTTTAATGCATGAGCATGGTAAGGATTCGATTAATATTGACGAAGCTGAACTTACCGCTAACAAAGACCGCATTGTAGCTACACTTGGCAATTACAGCATTGGCATTAAGAAAATTAAAGCTACACCCGGCCCTACGGTAACCCTTTATGAAATTGTTCCGCAAGATGGAACCCGTATTTCAAAAATCAAGAACCTGGAAGATGATATTGCATTGAGCCTTTCAGCTTTAGGTATACGTATTATTGCTCCAATGCCGGGGCAAGGCACAATTGGTATTGAAGTACCTAACCGCAACCCGGGAATGGTTTCTATGAAATCTATTCTGGCTTCGGACCAGTTTCAGAAATCGGATATGGAACTGCCCATAGGTCTAGGCAAAACCATATCGGACCAGCCTTTTGTAATTGACCTTGCCAAAATGCCTCACCTGCTTATGGCGGGCGCTACTGGCCAGGGTAAATCGGTAGGGCTGAATGCAGTATTAGTATCACTGCTTTACAAAAAACATCCTTCGCAAATAAAGTTTGTATTGGTTGACCCTAAGAAAGTTGAGCTAACTTTATTCAATAAGATAGAACGCCATTTCCTGGCCAAACTGCCCAATTCTGGCGATGCTATTATAACCGATACCAAGAAGGTAATTCATACACTGAACTCTCTTTGTATTGAAATGGACCAGCGTTATGATTTGCTAAAAGACGCACAGGTTCGTAACATAAAAGAATACAATGAAAAGTTTGTTGCGCGCAAACTTAACCCTGAAAAGGGCCACAAGTACCTGCCATATATTGTACTTATAGTGGACGAGTTTGCCGACCTTATTATGACCGCAGGCAAGGAAGTAGAAACACCCATTGCTCGTTTGGCACAGTTGGCCCGTGCCATTGGTATTCACCTCATAATAGCTACCCAGCGCCCTTCGGTTAATATCATTACAGGTACTATTAAAGCTAACTTCCCTGCCCGTATTGCATTCAGGGTAATATCGAAAATAGATTCCCGTACTATATTAGACTCCGGCGGGGCTGACCAATTAATTGGCCGTGGCGATATGTTACTGGCTACAGGCAGCGATATTATAAGGCTGCAATGCGCTTTTGTAAGTACCAAAGAGGTGGAAGATGTTACCGATTATATTGGAGCGCAGCAAGGCTACCCAACCGCTTTCCAGTTACCGGAATACATTGAAGAAGGTGATGAAAATGGCCCTGCGGAATTCGGTGCTGATGAAAAAGATTCCTTATTTGACCAGTGCGCCCGCATAGTGGTGGAAACACAGCAAGGTTCTGCATCTCTATTACAGAGAAGATTAAAAATAGGCTACAACCGCGCTGGCCGTATAGTAGACCAATTGCAGGCAGCCGGTATTATAGGCCCATTTGAGGGTAGCAAAGCAAGAGAAGTCCTGATTAAGGACTTTATGCAATTAGATGAGAAACTGAAACAGTTATCTTCCCCTACGCCTGAGGCTTAAAGGTGAAGCGATTGCTTCTTGTCCAGGAGTTCTTCCTTGGTCTCTTTCTTTAAATCGTCAACTATACAGCAGTCAACAGGGCATACCGAAGCGCATTGTGGCTCATCGTGGAAGCCTACACACTCCGTACATTTATCAGAAACAATATAATACCTGTCTAACTCCACCGGTTGCTGGGGAGAATCGGAATCAGCAATAAGGCCGCTCTTGGCTGTAAACATTCCTTTTAAAGAAGTTCCGTCAGCAAAGCGCCATTCGTTGCCGCCTTCATATATAGCGTTATTGGGGCATTCAGGTTCGCAGGCCCCGCAATTAATGCATTCGTCAGTTATCTTAAGTGCCATAATGGTTTGTTTAACGATGCAAAGATACGAAAACCTCTATTACACATTATCCCCTATTTTTGTCCCACGTATGAAATTATCGCAACGCATAGAGAGCCTGCATTGGCTGGGAGAAGAAATAAGGACATTCCTTGACAAACAGGAATATAAAGAGTGGAACCATGCCATTAAATTAGCTGAGCAGCAAAACGGATGGTTTACCCGTGACAATATTATAATGGCTTTAAAGGGATTTGAGCCGTGGCTAACCAGGGATGCTTTGCAACAATGGGCCAATACGTACCATTTGCCTGAAGAAAACAACAAGCCTATAACCGTAAGCGTGGTAATGGCAGGTAATATTCCTTTAGTTGGGTTTCACGATTTTCTATGCGTACTTATTACCGGCAATATAATTGAGGCCAAGCTTTCAAACTCCGATAATATCCTTTTGTCATTCCTTGCAAAACGGCTTATAGAAATTGAACCCCTATGGAAAGGTTTTATTAAAATAGTCGAAAAACTTTCTCCTACCCTTCAGGCAGTAATAGCTACAGGTAGCAATAATACAGCTAAGCATTTTGAGTATTATTTCAAAACCGTACCCCATATAATCCGCCGAAACAGGAACGGAGTTGCAGTATTGAATGGCAAAGAAACAGAACAGGAATTAAGCGAACTGGGTAAAGATATATTCAGCTATTTCGGGCTGGGTTGCCGGAATGTATCTAAACTTTATGTGCCTGATGGATATGATTTCACTACCTTTTTCAGAAGTATTGAGAAATATGGAGCGGTTATACAGCACAACAAATACGCGAATAACTATACCTACAACCGTACCATTTACCTAATGGACAGCAAGGTGTTTACCGATAATAATTTTCTGGCGGTAATAGAAAACAAGCAAATCTCCTCTCCTATTGCCGTGTTACATTTTGAGTACTACACAGATTTATCGGACCTAGGTAAAGAACTTGCCAAACATGCCGAACAAATTCAATGTATTGCTGCAGATAAAGAAGTGGCAAAAAAATTGGGTAGCATCTCAATCCCAATTGTTGAATTCGGCCATACCCAATCACCCGGGCTTAACGATTATGCCGATGGAGTTGATGTAATAAAGTTTATTTTAGAACAAAGTCATTCATAATGGCTACAAAAAAAGACAAACAATTACCTCCCTTGGAACTACCCGGTGAACACCAATTGTGGCTCGATACCCCAGTAGTAATGGGTATTGTAAATATTACCCCTGACTCATTTTACGATGGAGGGAAATATGCAACCACAAAAGATGCCATTAAGCATGCCGAAAAGCTGATGGATGAAGGAGCCGATATCATCGATTTGGGGGCAGTATCTACCCGTCCCGGCGCTAAGATTTTAACTGCCAAAGAAGAATTAAAACGCCTGCTACCTGTCCTTGATTATATGCAAAAGAACCACCCGGAGGAAGTAATTTCTGTTGATACGTTTCGCGCAGAAGTGGCGGAAGAAGCAGTGAATCATGGAGCGTCTATCATAAATGACATCTCAGGCGGCACTATGGATAAGAATTTGTTTAAGACAGTCGCAAAATTGAAGGTGCCCTATATACTTATGCACATGCAAGGTACACCAAAGACCATGCAGTTAAATCCGCATTATGCCGATGTGGTAAAAGAAGTGTACGATTTCCTCTCTACCCAATGTAATAAGGCTAAAAAGGCAGGCATAAAACAAATTATTGTCGACCCCGGTTTTGGGTTTGGCAAAACTGTAGAGCATAATTATGAGCTATTAAGAAACCTGAAGGAATTCAGGAAACTGGGATTTGTGCTGGCAGGACTGTCTCGTAAATCAATGATAAATAAGGCCCTGCTCATAAAGCCGGAAGAAGCCCTTACCGGCACTATTGCGCTTAATACCTTTGCTGTTATGAATGGGGCAAATATTTTGCGTGTGCACGATGTAAAAGAAGCCCGGCAGGTTATTACATTAATAAAAGATTATTTACATTGCTGACGTGATTAGTCTTTTTATAACATTCCGCCTACTCGATGCCATAGATATATTATTGGTGGCTTTCCTGCTTTACGAGTTATATAACCTGGTAAAGGGAACTGCAGCCATAAACATACTTACAGGCATGGTGGTGCTATATGTCTTCTGGCTCATTGTTAAAGCCCTTGACATGCAGCTATTCGGCAGTATTCTTAGCCGCTTTATTGACGTGGGTGTTATTGCTATTATAATTGTTTTCCAGCAGGAATTGAGAAGGTTTTTGCTCATAATTGGTAAAACGGAATTATTCAACCGTAAGAATTTCACCAAGAACTTTTTAATGCTGCAAATGGGCGACCGCGATGAGCTCGACATCCACCCTATTCTTAAAGCCTGTCGCAACATGGCTGAAAAGCAAACTGGCGCCTTAATAGTTATTGAACAGGATACAGACATTCATTTTTATGCCCAGACGGGTGATATTGTAGACAGCAACATAACCGAGGCATTACTTGAAAGCATTTTCTATAAAAACAATCCACTGCACGACGGGGCCGTAATTATTGAAGGGAACAAAATACATGCTGCACGTTGTGTACTGCCCAGCACCGACAAAACTGACTTCCCTGCCAGCCTGGGTATGAGGCACAGGGCAGCGGTAGGTATTACCGAAAAATCAGACGCTATTGCTATTGCAGTGTCGGAGCAGACCGGTTCTATTTCACTGGCCCATTTGGGTAAGCTTTACCGCGACCTGAATAATGAAAAGCTTGCAACTTTATTGCAGGAAAAGCTGCAGTAATAATCCGGGTTAATTTCATTATCTTTATCGTAATGAACGAAACCATTCCGAACATATGGACCACTTTTGAAATTGTTCTGGGTATTGCTACCGGCCTATGCTTCTTAATTATCGTATTCTTCGACAGGTATATTCTAGTTCAGCGAAGAAGCCTGAATGGGTATGTAAGGCAGCTTAAATCAACCGGAAAAATTGATGATACAGATAATACCGACTATACGGTTATGTTCGACAGGTATTCCTCTATTTCATTCATGGAACTTATACCGGAAGATATTGAGTCGAACCCATTTTACAATAAACACCGGGAGTTGGTTGACCTTGATGCAAAAATTAAGCGGTTAGCGCGGATTGAAAGAACCATATTCCTGATTGGCATCAGCACTATGGTTGTCCTTATAGTTGTAGCTAATTTGGCTGATAAAGAGAATCACAAACAATAAAGTAAAAATGAATATCCTTCTTATCATATCCTTAATAACGTGTTTTTTCTGCGGGGGAATGATTTTACCCATGGTTCGTTCTTTGGCAAAACGGAAAAAAGCCATAGGAATATTTATAAAACAAGTTGATAAAAATGGTAAAATTACCTCCATTGATGAGCAAGGCCCTGCAGATTGGGATATTACTAATCGGCAATATGATATAAGCCCTGCATTTAATGATATACCGGGCATAAGGAATAATCCAACCTATAATAAATTCCCTCAATTAATTGAATTGGAAAATGAAATAAAACAATTGAGAATCGGAGTAAGAGTAGTAATTACGTTATTCTTAATTAGCGGGTTTACCTTATTCGCAACAGCATTATTTAAATTCGGGAGTCCCTGAAAAAATTAGTGGTAATATAACTCATCAGAGTGCAGGCGCAAATAGCGGCGCAGGGCAAAGTAAGTACTTAGCCAGGATATTGCTATACCCAATGCAATTACAACTCCGGCAATCATAAGGTATATTTTAAAATCGTGCAGTTTCAGGAAATCATAATCGTGCATTTCCGATTCGGCACCGCGCACGGTGGCTATTATCATGCAAATTGCAATAAGTGAGGCATAAATGCCATGACGAACCCCCCTCCAGATAAAAGGTCGGCGTATAAAGCCCTGTGTGGCGCCTACCAATTGCATAGTTTTAATCAGGAAACGTTTGGAATAAATGGTAAGGCGTATAGTGTTATTAATAAGAGCGAATGCTACCAGCAGAAGCAATGCGCCAAAACCACCCATAATCAGTGTTACCTTGCGCAAGTTGCGGTTCATACCATCTATAAATGAGCTTTGGTAAATAACCTCCTTCACCTCCGGGTACGATGAAAATTTCTTTTCAATCCATTTCAGGCTGTCGCTTTCAATATACTCTGCCTTTAGGTGCACATTTATGGAAGCAGGTAAGGGATTATATCCCAGCAGGCTTTCAAAATCTTCCTTATTCGCACTATGCAATTGCCTGGCAGCAGAATCTTTACTTATAAACACAGTAGATTTAACATAGGGCGAAAGGTCGAGTGTTTTCTGCAGCTTATCCACATCGGCCTGCTTAACGTTATTATGCAGGAATAACATAATATTAGCCTGCTCTTTTACGGACCGTATAATCTTCTGCCAGTCGAGTATAAGCAGTGCCAGCAGCCCAAGAATAAACAACACAAGTGATATACTTACAATTGTAGTTATTGAAGGAGAGCGTAACTTATTTATAAAAGGCTTTGCCACTAAAGTGTATGTTTTACAATACGAAATTACAGATTATACGCTATTGTTTCAGCACACTTTTCAGATAATATTAACAATCAGTATTGGATTAAATACTGTGTTTTAATCCTACGCTTTCTCTATTGTTAACGCTCATTTTTTTATCTATATTTGTATTAATGAAAAACCTACTGCTCGTTTTTCTTTTCACTCCCCTGTTTGCTTTTTCACAGCAGCAAAATGGCCTTTCTGGCCACCAGGAAAGCGCTTTTCATCGTTACAAAGATTTTCTTAAAAAAGATGAAACAGGCTGTTCAATGTTTTATGGCCATATTCAATTGCAATATGCTTTCCCCGATAAAATAAGTAATGTGGTTTTTGCCGATGAATTCAGTGCAGGATTAAACATGGCACGCTTCTTTACAAAAAGGGTGCATTTGGGTATTTACGGTGTATTTGAGACAAGAGGCTTATTTGGTTTGCTTTTCCCATGTAGTTTCAACCAGGCCTTCGGTGCTGCAATTAATAAAAATGCAAACCTTACAAACTTATCGCACGACGATTCAACAAAAACGGCTTATTTTCTCAACCAGTGTACCTCTTCGGGTAGCGTGGGCGGATGCGGAAGATATTTGTATGGGTTTAGCTTCTACCTGCCATACCGTTTCTTCCCCATGATACGCGTTTATACAGGCCTTGAAAATGTATTGGTGAATAATTCGGGCTTATCATCAAGCCAGCAATATGAAGACTGGCTGAACCTGAATTTTGATGTTAAGGGCGTTTCAATCAGTTTCTTTTACCCTCTTGATAACGGTACCATTACAGGGGAAAATGTTTCACTCTCATTTTTCTATGAAGAAGAAGAGTTTGGAGATGGCAATCTTGATGGTATTAACCTGAAAAGTTTCATTAATCCCGCTTTTTTTAATACCTACGGTACCGTGTACAGGTATGGTATTAAATTGGGAATTGAACTCTTTTGAAATACCTGAATAATAGGCATTACATACTGTTAGTGGGGAATTGATGTAAATCCTGAATAATTCATAACTTTGCGCTATAACGTTTAAGCTATGCCCATATACCATCAGTTAGGCAAAATACCTCATAAGAGGCACACCCTATTCAAAAAGAGTAATGGCAAGTACCATTATGAAGAATTATTTGGCACTGAGGGCTTTCATGGTATGTCTTCATTGCTATACCATTTGAACCGTCCTACACAGGTAAAAGCTATTGGAAAAAGTATTGATGTAACCCCGAAAATAGCTGTAGATAATAACATAAGAGCCATGCTTTTAAAAGGCTTCGAAGTGCCCCCGGCCGATGACTTTTTAAAGAGCCGTAAAATATTGTTGGCAAACAGCGATGTTCACCTTGGATTAGCTGCCCCTAAAAGCTCAATGACTGATTATTTTTACAAGAATGCCGATGCCGATGAAATGATATTCATTCATAAAGGCAAAGGTGTATTGCATACATTTTTGGGCCAGCTTCCATTTGATTATGGAGATTATTTAATCATTCCCCGCGGAATGATTTACCAGATAGAATTCAAGGGTAAAGACAACAGGATATTATTTCTCGAATCATTCAGTCCTATTTATACTCCAAGTCGTTACCGTAACGAATTCGGGCAGTTGTTAGAACATTCCCCTTACTGCGAGCGCGATATTCGCCGCCCTGAAAAACTTGTGACTATTGACAAGAAAGGTGATTTTACCATTAAAATAAAAAAAGGTGGCAAGCTTCACGATGTAGTATATGCTTACCACCCCTTCGATGTGGCAGGATGGGATGGCTTCAATTATCCTTATGCATTCTCTATTCATGATTTTGAACCTATAACAGGCCGCATTCATCAGCCGCCCCCGGTACACCAGACTTTCGAAGCACATAATTTCGTGGTATGCTCTTTCTGCCCCCGTTTATATGATTATCACCCCGATTCTATACCTGCACCATACAACCACAGCAATATAGATTCAGACGAGGTATTGTATTATGTCGACGGTGATTTTATGAGTCGTAACGATATTAAGCAAGGGTATATTACTCTTCATCCTAAAGGTATACCGCATGGCCCGGCACCCGGTGCAATGGAAAGAAGTATTGGCAAAAAACAAACAGATGAGCTGGCAGTGATGGTAGATACCTTCCGCCCGCTTATGGTTACGGAAGAAGCCATTAAGATTGATGATGGCAAATACTTTAAATCATGGGTTGAATAAATTTTAAATTTTGAATTTTGAATTTTAAATTAAAAGACAGTTAACCGATCAATGACAAAGGATAATGTAATACTGGAAAAAACCTTAGCCTTCTCTTTGAGTGCGATAGAAGGCTACAAAAAGTTAATTGCTCAAAATGAGTTTGTTATTTCAAAGCAGTTTCTAAGGTCTTCAACAAGTATCGGGGCAAATGTAAATGAGGCAATAGCTGCTCAAAGTAAAAAAGACTTCATCAATAAAATGGCAATAGCCTCAAAAGAAGCAAGGGAAACCAGGTATTGGCTTATTCTTATAGAAAAAAGTAAAATTGCGGTTTTAGATTGTAGTTCTCTATTAAAAGAAATAGATGAAATAATTCGGATAATAACCGCGATAGTCAAAACAACTCAGGAAAATTTAAAAGATTATTCCGAAATTTAAAATTTAAAATTCATAATTTAAAATTAAGTATATGTCAAAGGAAGTAAAAAACGTAGAATACGGATTAGATAAAATATTTGAAGGCGCGCAGGATTTTCTGCCCCTATTAGGAACTGATTATGTAGAGTTTTATGTGGGCAATGCAAAACAATCTGCCCATTTTTATAAAACCGCATTCGGGTTTCAATCGCATGCCTATGCGGGCCTGGAAACAGGATTAAAAGACCGCACATCGTACGTATTGAAGCAAGATAAAATCAGGATTGTTTTGACTACAGCCTTGAAAAGCGGTTCGCCCATTGGTGAGCATGTAAAAAAACACGGAGACGGTGTAAAGGTAATTGCGCTATGGGTAGAAGATGCCCGTAAAGCATTTGAAGAAACCACAAAGCGTGGCGCAAAACCCTTTATGGAACCGACCGTTGAAAAAGATGAGCATGGCGAAGTGGTGCGTTCAGGCATATATACATATGGCGAAACCGTACACATGTTTGTGGAGCGTAAAAACTACAAAGGAGCATTTTTGCCCGGCTTTAGGGAATGGAAAAGCGACTACAATCCAACCCCGGTAGGCTTAAAATTTATCGACCACATGGTGGGTAATGTAGGCTGGGGAGAAATGAATACATGGGTGAAATGGTACGAAGATGTAATGGGCTTTGTAAACTTTTTAAGTTTCGACGACAAGCAGATTACCACAGAATACTCTGCTTTAATGAGTAAGGTAATGAGTAACGGAAATGGCCGTATCAAATTCCCTATTAACGAACCGGCTGTGGGGAAAAAGAAATCGCAGATTGAAGAATACATTGATTTTTATGAAAGCCCGGGTGTGCAGCACCTTGCCCTGGCAACCGATGATATAATTAAAACTGTCCATGAATTAAAAGCAAGGGGAGTTGAGTTTTTACCTCCTCCTCCACAAGCTTACTACGATGAAATCCCCGCTCGTTTGGGTTCTCATAAAGATATGATGAAAGAAGATATTAAAGAACTTCAAAAGCTATCTATTTTGGTAGATGCTGATGAAGAAGGATACTTATTGCAGATATTTACAAAGCCTGTTGAAGACCGCCCTACCCTGTTCTTTGAAATTATTCAGCGTATGGGCGCTAAAGGTTTTGGAGCCGGTAACTTTAAAGCCTTGTTTGAATCGATAGAAAGAGAACAGGCAAAGCGCGGAACTCTATAATATCGAATAACGAACATTGAATTTTGAACATCGAAGTGAATTCACTTCAGCATTCGTTATTCCTTGTTCGATATTCAGTATTTCTCAGGCCGCATTTCCTTCTACATAACGCAATAAACGGCGCTTTGCTATGGGTAATAATGTCTCTTCAAGAGGTACTACCCATTCACTTTCTATAGCGTATGTTGCCGGATTAGGCAAATCCTGTTTTTCTTTAAGCAGTTCAAGCTTTATATATTGGTACGACATGCCTAAATCCATCTCCTGTGTTTTTACAAACTGGGTGTGTATGCCTCTGTACTTGGCTTCAGGTTGCTCAAAAAGAGTAATATCATATTCATAAACCTGGGTGTCGGCATCTTTTCCGTCCCTTATAAATATATAACCATTCTTAGCGTGAAGGGGAATTACACCCACCGGGAATATATTTAGCTGCGATTCTATGGCTTCATATATTTTCTTCCCCTCGGTAAGGTAATGCTGAAAATGGGGAATAGAAAAATCTATTATGGTTTCCAGTTCTTTCATTAACTCATCGTCCTGCACTATTTTCTCATATAAAATCTGCATATTTTCCGCGTCAATTTCTTTGGCATTTTGCGGAAATCCTCGATATAATTCTTCTTTCTTCTCTTTTATAGAAACAAGCTGGCGGTAATGGGTAATGAGTTCGCGAAGTGACGGATATAGCCTTTGCACCTCGAAATCTTTGTTCACATCCTGCAAAAAAGCAAGCAATACATATTTCTTGTATTCAAAGTCTATGCACTTTTCGGTAAGCCAATTATTATTCAGTATAGCCATATGTTAAGTATAGGTTAAAATAATAAACGGTAAAACAGGCTGTTTTGTTACAAGTTTAACCATTAAAAGCCCTTTGCCGGCAAGGGTTTATAGGTTTTTTTCGACAAAATGGTGTTGAAACAGTGTAAATAGTGCCTATTTCAACCAAAATTTTATCTTTGCAACCCTCAATTGATAAATGATATGAGTATTTTAGAAACAATTCGCCGCAGGGCAGGTATTTTTGTAGTGATTTTAATAGGCGGTTCACTGCTTATATTCGTGCTTGAAGACGCACTTACTTCAGGTAAGTTTTTCTTTGGCGGCAACGAGAACGTTGTTGCATCCGCTAACGGAGAAAAAATTGATTTCAAAGATTTAAGTGGAAAGATAGAACAGTTCGAGGCTATTCAAAAATATGTCAATGACATGGAAACCCTCGACAAGCAAACCACTGACCAGATACAACAATCGGTTTTCCAGGAAATGGTATCTGACATTGTTATGGGCCGTGAATTCAGGAAACTGGGCATTACAGTAAGCGATAGCGAATTGGTTGACATAATGGTTGGCCACCACCCGGCACCTGAGTTGGTACACTATTTTACCAATCCGCAAACAGGAAAAATTTACGACCAGCTTATGGACCCTCGTACTGGAGGCCTTAATATGGCTGCAGTTGACCAGTATGTTAAGCAATTAGACCAAAAAGGGCAGCTTAGCTGGAGCCAGGAAGAACACCAGGTATTAATACGCCAGTTGCAAAGTAAATACTTCGACCTTGTGAAGAATGGCTTATTTGTTACCGATGCAGAAGCCAAGCAGGAAGTGGTTGAGCAGAATCAATATTATAATATCTCATACGTATTGAAGAAATACGCTTCGGTTGCCGATAACACTATTACATTGGGTGACCAGGATTTACAGAGTTATTATAACCAGCATACATATGAATTTGAGCAACCTGAGGAATCGAGAAAGATAGACTATGTTGGTTTCCAGGCTACCCCTACCGATAAAGATATGGCCGACCTGCAAAGGCAAGCAGATAGCCTTGCTGCTATGTTTAAAACTATTAAAGCTGAAGACGATTCAGCATTTATTGCAGCTAATTCTGATGCGCATTTTGTCGACCCTAATTACCATAAAACAGGCACCTTACCTTCTACCATTGACAGTGTTATGGAAGATGCCGATAAGGAATATGTTTATGGCCCCTACAGGGAAGGTAACCAGATAAGGATTGCCAAGCTATTGGATGTGGCAAGGCTGCCTGATTCGGTGCGTGCAAGCCATATACTTATCAGGCCCGTTAAAGCAGCATCGGAAGAAGAAGCATGGGCAGGGGCAAAGAAAAAAATTGATAGCCTGAAAGCTATTGTAACCAAGGACAATTTTGCGGAAATAGCTAAGGCTAATTCACAAGACGGTTCAGGACAGCAAGGTGGCGACCTGGGGTGGTTCACGCAAGGGAAAATGGTTCCCGCATTCGACCATGCATGTTTCTTTGGTGACAAAGGAGATATAATAGAAGTGAGGAGTGAATTCGGCTATCACCTTATATATATAACCGACCAGGCTGAAAGACACAAGTACCTGCATGTAGGTATTGTATCGAAGAACATTGGCCCGAGTACGGGTACTATGAATACTGTATATGGCCAGGCCAGCGCATTTGCAGGTAAAAATGGAACCGAAAAAGACTTTGAAGCCAGCGCGGAAAAGATGAATAAACGTGTTGCCGATTTAAAGGAAAACGACGAGACCGTACCGGGGCTTACTTCGCCAAAAGAACTTATACGCTGGGCATACCAGGCAAAACAGGGCGATATTTCAACCGTATTTGATGTGGGCGGCGACAGGTATGTAGTAGCCCATCTTGTACAGGTAACTCCTGCCGGTACTGCACCATTTGAACTGGTGAAGGACCAGGTAAAAGAAAAAGCCATGATGCACAAGAAAGCTGAAAAAATTATTGCGGACATGAAATCGGCTATGCAAGGTGTAACCAATATAGCGGCCCTTGGCCAGAAAGTAAATACGCCTGCGGCTAACCTGCAGCGCCTCTCATTCGGAATGTATGGCATACCTGGCATAGGAAAAGAAGATATACTGCTGGGTACAATGGTGGCTCTTAAGCCCAATACGCTTTCTCAGCCGCTTGAAGGGCAACAGGGTGTGTATGTAATACAGGTAGATTCTGTTTACACAACCGGCGCACAGGATTTCAAAATTGTTCAGCAACAACAGCAACAGGTTCTGCAGAACAGGGCCCAGTATGACCTTTATGAAGCGCTTAAAAAGAAAGCAGGCTTCGTGAGCCATTTCGGTAAGTTCTATTGAGAATAGCTGTCCGCCGTTCGTATTGAAATAGTAAGGTAATTTGCCTTGAAAATGCTTATATTGCAAAAGCATTCCTAACCGCATAACGAATACGATTAATTCATTTATATGAAATACAATACTGCCCGCCAGAAACTTAAAATACCCGAATACGGGCGCAATGTGCAGCAAATGGCGGAACACCTGCTGGCTATTAAAGACCGCAAGGAAAGAAACCGTGCCGCACAAACTGTTATTCAAACCATGACGCAGGTACACCCCTATGCCAAAGACAGCGAAGAATTACGCCGCAAATTGTGGGACCACTTGCATATTATTACTGAGTTTAAGCTTGATGTAGATGGGCCTTATCCCAAGCCTTCGCCCGATTTATTTGAATCCAAACCACAGCGCCTTAAATATCCTTTTTCGAAAATAAAATTCAGGCACTACGGAAAAATAAATGAAGATTTGCTTAGAAAAGCGGCTGAGTATAAAGACTCTGACGAGAGGGATAAGCTTGTGGAATACATAGCCATGTCAATGAAGAAGTCATACATGACCTGGAACAAAAGCAGCGTGAATGACGGAACCATTATAACCGACATTAGTGAATTATCCGGTGGAAAACTTCAGTTAAAGGACGTATCGAAACTGAATAATGTACAGGTATCTTTGCTCCCGAGCCAGAATACGAACAATTCTCGCAACAACAAGAAAAAGAAAAACAAAAAAAAGAAAAACAGAAATGGGGGCTTTTGAGATAACAGGCGGTAAACGCCTTCGCGGGGAACTGATTCCTCAAGGTGCAAAAAATGAAGCATTGCAAATTATCTCCGCAACCCTACTCACTGCCGACAAGGTAGTAATCCACAATATTCCCGACATACTAGACGTAAATAACCTGATAAGCCTGTTGAAAGACCTGGGTGTAAAGGTTGAAAAACTTAAAGCTGAAAGCTATTCCTTCCAGGCCGATACTATTGACCTGAAAGTACTTGCCTCGCCTGATTTTCAGAAAAAAAGCGCGTCATTGCGTGGGTCTATAATGATGGTGGGCCCGCTGCTTGCCCGTTACGGCCACGCCTATATTGCCCGCCCCGGTGGCGATAAAATTGGCCGCCGCAGGCTCGATACCCATTTTTTAGGGTTTGAAAAACTAGGCGCCAAATTCGTATACGAAGAAGAAAATAACCTGTTCAAAGTTCATTCCGATAAAGGTCTTACAGGTACCTATATGCTGCTCGACGAAGCATCAATAACCGGCACTGCCAATATTTTAATGGCTGCTGTACTTGCAAAAGGCACAACTACTATTTATAATGCCGCATGCGAACCATACCTGCAACAATTATGCCACATGCTGAACAGCATGGGGGCCAACATAACAGGCGTGGGTTCAAATATGCTGACTATTCAGGGTGTCACCTCGTTGAAAGGTTGCACACACACCATACTGCCCGACTTTATTGAGATTGGTAGCTTTATAGGCCTTGCAGCTATGACCAAGTCGGAAATAACGATAAAAAATGTCGGGTATGAACATTTAGGCATTATTCCATCTACCTTTCAGCGCCTGGGTATAAAGCTGGAAAGAAGGGGCGATGATATTTATGTTCCGGAACAGGAGCATTATGAAATAGATACATTCCTCGATGGCTCTATACTTACCATTGCCGATGCTATATGGCCCGGTTTCACACCCGACCTGATAAGTGTAGCCCTTGTTGTAGCAACACAGGCTAAAGGCAGCGTGCTTATTCACCAGAAAATGTTCGAGAGCCGCCTGTTTTTTGTAGATAAACTTATTGATATGGGCGCCCAGATAATACTTTGCGACCCGCACAGGGCAACCATTATTGGTATGAACCATGAACACAACCTGAAGGGAATATCTATGACATCGCCCGATATACGTGCGGGTATGGCGCTTTTGATAGCTGCACTGTCGGCGAAAGGGAAAAGCACCATACATAACATTGAACAGATTGACCGCGGTTACCAGAATATAGATACACGCTTGCGTAACCTGGGCGCCGATATAGTAAGAAAATAGCCTATATTTGTTTTATAAAACCTGCTTAGTATGAAACGACTTAATATAATATTAGCCCTAACAGCAGTAGCTTTTTGCGTTGCGGCTTTTGCATTAAAAGAACAACCAAAGGGCAATTCAGTGGGAATTGAAATCGGCAACATAGCGCCCGACCTGAAATTTAACGACCCCGATGGTAAGCAGCTCGACCTTTATTCCTTTCGTGGAAATATAGTATTGGTCGATTTCTGGGCATCGTGGTGCGGCCCATGCCGTGCCGAGAACCCTAACGTGGTTGCTACGTACAACAAATACAAAGATTCAAAATTCAAAGGAGCCAAAGGCTTTAAAATATTCAGCGTATCGCTCGATAAGGACCAGGCATCGTGGGTAGCCGCTATTAAGCACGACAACCTTTCATGGCCTACACATGTAAGCGACCTTAAAGGCTGGCAATCTGCTGCCGCATCTACCTATAGCGTATTCTCTATACCTACTAACTTCCTGCTTAATGCCGATGGTGTTATTATTGCCAAGGGCTTAAGGGGCGAAGAACTTGCCGCCGAGCTTGAGAAGCTGGTGAAGTAGTTTCCTTTTTTATTTATTTTCTACGTGCTCATTAATGGGTATTTACCCTTGTATGCTCAGCGCTAAAAAATCCAACTTATTGATTATCAATATATTTTCACAATTAACTGATTTTCAATTACTTATCTCATTCATTGTATTTCATTGTAAATAACAATGGACATCCTGCCAATAAAGGGCTCCACAGACCCCTCTATTGTTATTTTTTATTGTTATTTTCATTGATAAATAGTGTAGGGTAAGTTTCCACTATTTTTTTACATTTGCCACCACAACAGCAAAAAATGCCGTTGTACTAAGAGGAGTACTTACTAAATTACATACGACGTGAGAATAGCCGTACCTAAAGAAACCAAACTGAAAGAAAACCGCGTAGCGCTTAGCCCCGATGTGGTTAAGGACCTGGTTAAGAAAGGCTTTGAGTGCGCCATAGAGAAAGGCGCCGGAGCCAATTCGTACTTTAACGACGATACCTACACAGCCGCCGGAGCCACCATTGTAAACGACCGTAAAGAGTTGTTTGCCACGGCCGATGTTATTATGTCGGTTAATGCCCCAGCGAATACCGACATTGCCAACATGAAAAAGGATGCGGTGCTGCTTTCATTTATGTATGCGGCCACCCACCCCGAACTGGTTGACGCCTGTGCAAAAGCAGGAATATCGGCCTTTTCAATGGATGCCATACCCCGTATTTCAAGGGCGCAAAAAATGGACGTATTAAGCTCTCAGGCTAACCTGGCCGGTTACAAATCGGTTATATTGGCTGCAGATGCCTTGGGTAAAATATTCCCGCTTATGATGACCGCTGCAGGAACTATTAAGCCAAGCAAAATTGTTATTATGGGCGCCGGTGTGGCAGGTTTACAGGCCATTGCAACTGCTAAGCGTTTAGGCGCTATTGTTGAAGTATCAGACATTCGCCCGGAGACTAAAGAACAGGTTGAATCGTTAGGCGGCAAGTTTATTGAAGTAAAAGGCGACGACTCTATAAAGATTGAAGGCGGTTATGTAAAAGGCGTATCGGAAGAGTTTTTGAAACGCCAGCAGGAACTTATTGCCAAGCACGTAGCTGAGGCCGACATAGTAATTACCACCGCTCTTATACCGGGCAGAAAAGCGCCTGTGCTCATCAGCGAAGCAATGGTTAAGAGCATGAAAAACGGCTCTGTAATTGTCGACATGGCTGTTGAACAAGGCGGTAACGTAGTTGGCAGCAAAATGAATGAAAACGTGGTAACACCTAATGGAGTTAAAATATTGGGCGAATCGAACCTGCCCAGCTTGCTCCCGTTAAACGCCAGCGAACTGTACGCTAAAAATATTGCAACCTTCCTCTATCACCTTGCCACCAAAGACGGCTTTAAATGGGAAATGGAAGAAGAAATTACCAAAGGCTCGCTTATTACCCATAAAGGCGCTGCCGTTCACCCTTCAGTAAACAAACCAGTTACCGCATAATTTAACATTCACAATTTAGCATTTAAAATTCACAGTATATGGAACACATTTTCACATTCATCAGCGCGCACATGCAAATGTTGTATATGCTTATCCTTATGGTATTTGTAGGGATTGAGGTAATAGGCCATGTGCCATCAGTTCTTCACACCCCGCTTATGTCGGGCGCAAACGCCATACATGGTGTAGTAATTGTTGGCGCCATACTTGTGCTTTGCAAAACAAATGAAAACAACACTATTGGACTTATACTCGGCTTTTTAGCTGTGGTTATGGGTACGCTGAACGTGGTAGGCGGCTTTGTAGTAACCGACCGCATGCTTGAAATGTTTAAAAAGAAACCGGCTAAGAAATAGCCAACAGCTATCAGCCATTAGCTAACAGCTTAAAAAAACTTAAATTATATGAACCTCACATTTATACTTGACATTATTTATCTGGTTGCTTCTGTAACATTTATCCTGGGTTTAAAAATGCTGGGCAACCCCGAAACTGCACGCAGGGGTAACACTATTGCCGCTACAGGTATGACACTTGCCATTTTGGCAACTATATTCCTGCGCCCTACTCCACTGCCCATGATTATTTATGTGTTGCTGTTTTCAGCAATTGCCATTGGTACCATCATTGGTTGGATGGTTGCAAAAAAAGTAAAGATGACCGCCATGCCCCAGTTAGTATCACTCTTCAACGGTATGGGTGGCGCCTGCGCGGCATTAATTTCTTTAATAGAATTCCCTGAGCACCTTGGCAGTTTAAAAGCCATTACAACCGTTATGGCAGGATTAATTATCGGTAGTGTTTCCTTCTCAGGTAGTATGATTGCCTTTATGAAACTGAACGGTAATCTTAATAAAGATATACGTCTTCCTTTCTACAATGCCATTAACAACATTATTCTTTTAATTACTGTTAGCCTTGCTGGTTACATTATTTACGCCGGCGGCTGGTCGGCAGTTAGCCTTATGCAGATTCCGCATTTCTACATGCTGGCAATGGTTGCATTAGGATTGGCGCTCTTCTACGGTATCATGTTCGTATTGCCAATTGGTGGTGCCGATATGCCGGTGGTAATATCATTGCTTAACTCATTCACAGGTCTGGCAGCTGCCGCAGGCGGGTTCCTTTACCACAATATGGTAATGTTAACAGGCGGTATATTGGTAGGCTCTGCCGGTACATTGCTTACCGTGGCTATGTGTAAGGGTATGAACCGTTCACTATTCAGCGTAATATTCGGCGCCTTTGGTAGCGGAGGCGCTGCTACTGCAGGTGGCAGTACAAGCCCTACAGGCGGAACGGTAAAGGATATTTCGGTTACCGATACAGCCGTGCTGATGAACTACAGCAAAAAAGTGGTTATCGTTCCCGGCTACGGATTGGCTGTTGCACAGGCTCAGCACGTTATGCACGAGTTGGAAATGTTACTCGAAGAACGCGGCGTGGATGTGAAATACGCTATTCACCCTGTAGCAGGACGTATGCCCGGCCACATGAATGTGTTGCTGGCTGAAAGTAATGTAGATTATGGCAAACTGGTGGAAATGGAAGACATTAACCCCGAGTTTGAAACTACCGATGTGGTATTTATTGTGGGCGCTAACGACGTGGTAAACCCTGCCGCAAAGAATAACCCTGCCAGCCCCATTTACGGTATGCCTATTTTAGAAGTTGAACGCGCAAAAAGCATTATAGTTAACAAGCGTAGTATGAATGCCGGTTATGCCGGTATCGACAACGAACTTTTCTATAACCCTAAAACCAGCATGTTATTCGGCGATGCCAAGAAGGTGGTTACCGAGTTGGTGGCTGAGTTAAAGAGCATGTAGTATTACTACCATTGAGCTATAACGACTTCTTATGCTCTTCAGAAGAAGAAGCCTTCCAGTTAGTTGAAGAATAGAGGGATAAAATGGGCTTAAAATCATTAACTGATATATAGCCATATTCAGGGGCCGCCAGGCGGTTGCCATTCCCGTCAAGGAATACTGAAGCAGGATATTTCATATTACTATCCAGTAGCATTATTGCAAATTTATTCGCGCTCCACATTTTTCCGGGTGAAGGATTCACATATGCATTACCATTAATATGTATAGTATCAGAAGCCTCAGGGTTTAACCTTACGGCATAATAATTATCATTAATGTACGCCGCCACCCCGGGGTCGCAAAGCGTAGCCGAATCAAACTTATGGCACCATGTACACCAGTCAGTATAAATAAACAGGTATATTTTTTTGTTGTTTTGCTTATTCATAGCTATGGCCTGGTCAAGCGTTACCCAGTTTATAGCCGCTGAAGAAGATGGGCTGGCCTTCTTACATCCCCAGAAAGCAACAGAAACCAATAATAGCATGCCTGTTGCTTTTCTACTTAATGAATTGCTGATTTTCATATTCCGATGGGTTATTATATTCAAATGTATAATAAATAGGAGAAAGAAACAATCTATACCTTTGTAAAATGCCACTGAAGAGAATCATACCCACCATCATTTTTCTTTGCTGTTATTTTGCATTATCAGCGCAACGCTCGCCTATCGATTCACTGAACATTGCACTGCAATACTGCAAAGCCGATTCTGATAAGATTAAAATATTGAACGCGCTTTGTTCCGAGTATGTTAATTCCTTTCATCCCGACTCAGCATTGAAGTTTGGTTTTGCCGCCGAAAAACTGGCTGACAAAACAGGCCGGAATAAAGAAAAGGCAAAAGCATTAATGCGAATAGGTAAAGCATATTCCTTGCAGGATATATCAGCCAAAGCATTATCGTACACCTCGCAGGCCCAGAAACTGTACAAGAAAATGGGCGACAAGCATAATGTTGCTCTTACTGTTGACCAGATGGGCTCCATATACGAGCACCAGGGTGACTACGGCTCGGCCATTCGATATTATACAAAAGCCATAGAGCTACCCACCGACGCAGAATATGATAAAACCAGGGCTTTACTGGAAGAAAACCTTGGAAATACCTGCCAGGAACAAGGCGATTTCGACCTTGCTATAACTCATTTCAGGGCAGCCCTTAAAATCCTTGAACGCACCCCCGACAATCTTCAATCGGCCAGGATACTGAAAGAGATTGGCATTACGTATGCCTTTGAACTGAAAACAGCTACTGCACTGGCTACTTTTGAAAAGGCCCGGAACATACTTGTAAGCACCCCCCATAATACGGAAGAATCGGCCAGCCTTATGCTATATGTAGGGCTAGCATACTCTGCTAAGGACTCCCTGAAAGCGTTGACTTGGAGCATACGGGCATTGGAAATTATAAACAGGCTGCACAATAAACTGAATGCCATTAACGCATATATAGAATCGGGCCTTATAAGCGCACACTTTAAAGATACCACCACTGCAATGCAATATTATTCAGAGGCGATTAGAATGTCGGACGAATCAAATTATCCGCGCGGAAAAGCAATGGCAGGTGTATACCTGGCAAGCATGTTGCCGAATAAAGACTCTGCAAAAAAAATACACTACTATACCGATGCCCTGGCAACACAAAAACGGCTGCATGTATGGACTGATAATGCCTTTACGCTGCAACAAGTTGCTAACTTCTACTATGCTCTTCCGGGTAACGTTGACCAGCGGTTTAA
>Ga0206835_1003_pt2 | contig 94583 bp, 75 predicted proteins | sample Alteio_BWOrgCont_31_FD_152853 | JGI IMG/M metagenome (GOLD analysis project Ga0206835, IMG submission 152853) | Enriched cells from forest soil in Barre Woods Harvard Forest LTER site, Petersham, Massachusetts, United States -... | ecosystem: Environmental > Terrestrial > Soil > Temperate forest >...
TCATCCGCGAGCTGATAGATTTTACACCGGAAAGCAAAGGCACTGATGTTGCGGTTGCCTTACGTTACTTTACCGGCGCTATCAAAAAACGCAGTACCGCGTTTCTGATCTCCGATTTTATGAGCGGTCCATTTGACGATCAAATCAAAATAGCAAATAAAAAACACGATATCATCGCACTAAGGTTATATGACAAACACGAAGAGGAATTTCCTGATCTGGGCCTAATTCCGGTGACAGATGAAGAAACCGGCGAATTGCAATGGATAAATACCAGCAGTAAAGATGTTCGTACCGCTTATAAAAAGGCAGCTATTGAACGGAATGCCCGCTTAAAAGAAACCTTCGCCAAATCGGGTGTTGATTTTACCAGCATCGGCACCCATGAATCCTATGTTAAACCCCTTATGACACTATTTAAAAAACGTGAGAGCAGGCGGTAACATGAAACAATATTTCAAAGTAACACTATTCGCTTTTTTATTACTAACCGGTTTCTGTTTTAAAGCCAGAGCCCAATATATCAAGGTAGAATCCCAGGCTGATAGACTGTCTATGCCTATCGGCGATCAAACTATCCTGCATGTATCGGCAAGCATGCCGCTTAAAACGAATATTACTTTCCCTGAGATTGTTGACAGCATCGGCAAGATAAAAATTGTAAAAAGTTTAAAGGCGGATACTGTTGTAGATAAGAACAACCCCAACCTGGAAACCATAAGCCACAGTTACACCATAACATCATTTGATACCGGTGTGTATGTGCTGCCACAATTCACCTTCCACACCAAAACGGGCGATATTAAAACGGGCACAATAACCCTGCAAATAAAATCGGTACCTGTTGATACCACCAAGGCTTTTTATGATATTAAAGAGCCGCTTGCAGTATCTTACAATTTTTGGGATTGGTTAAAGGAGCATTGGCTTTCAGTTGCATTTGGGCTGGTTATCATTGGCCTGATCATCAGTTTAATTAATTATTCAAGAAACAAGAAAAAGTACGAGTTTGTAAAACCCGGACCGCTTTATACTATTGATGAGATCGCTATCAACAGCTTAAACGATCTAAACGCTAAAAAACTTTGGCAGCAGGACGAGGTAAAGCTATACTACATTGAGCTCACCGAAATTTTGCGCGTTTATTTAGAAAGACGTTACGGTATCCAGGCCCATGAGCAAACCACTGATGAAATTTTTGCGGCTTTAAAAAACAAAGAGTTAGCCAAAGAAAGTAGCAATATTCTACTTCAGATACTCCAACTGGCCGATTTAGTAAAATTCGCCAAGCAGCAACCTACCGCTTATGAAAATGAGCAAAACATGGAGAATGCTATTATTTTTATACAACAAACCAGAGTTATACCACAACCTGTTCAAAATAAGGAGGAACTACCTAAATGAAATGGTTTAGTGGAATAGAATTTGCCCAGCCTGGTTTTTTCTGGCTATTGCTCATCATCCCATTGATGGTGGCTTATTACTGGTGGCGCAATAGCAAGCTGCAAGGCACGCTGGGTATGTCGACTACAAAAAGCTTTGCGCTGGCGCATAAAAGTCAGATGCACATCTTCAGGCATTATAGTATTGTGTTAAGATGTTTGGCCTTTATCGCCATTATTGTGGCGCTGGCAAGGCCGCAATCTGCTATGAGTTGGGAAAATGAAACTACTGAAGGTATCGATATTATGATCGCTTCAGATATTTCAGGCAGTATGCTTTCCGAAGATTTTAAACCCAACCGCCTGGAAGCCGGTAAAAATATCGCCATAGATTTTATCAAAGCCCGTCCGGATGACCGTATTGGCCTAGTGATCTTCAGTGGTGAAAGCTTTACACAATGCCCGCTGACTATTGATCATGACGTGCTGATAAACCTGTTTGCTGATATTCATAACGGAATGATTGATGATGGTACCGCGATAGGCATGGGTTTGGCAACAGCTGTTAACCGTTTAAAAGATAGCGAAGCGAAAAGCAAGGTAGTTATTTTATTGACTGATGGTGTGAACAATACCGGTTCCATCCCGCCTATTACCGCTGCTGAGATTGCCAAGCAATTCAACATCCGGGTTTATACCGTAGGTATCGGCACAAACGGTTCTGCGCCATATCCTTTTAAGGATCAAATGGGCAACACGCATTACCAAATGATCCCGGTGGATGTGGATGAAAAAACATTAACACAAATAGCGGATATAACCGGCGGTAAATATTTTAGGGCGAGGAATAATACAGAGCTTACCCAAATCTACGCGCAGATTGATAAAATGGAAAAAGTTAAAATAGCGGTAACACAATATCATAAAAAAACTGAGCGTTATTTGCCAATTGCCATTATAGCGCTGATATTATTATCGCTGGAGTTTTTATTGAGTAACACAATTTTTAAAGGAGCTATAACCTAATGCTACGTTTTGCAAATGCATATATTTTATGGGCCTTAGTGCTTGTGCCGCTGCTGATCATCATCTTTATGTTGGTACGCAGGTGGAAGAAAAAGGCGCTTGCTTCTTTTGGCGATAAAGGGGTGATCTCGCGTATTATGCCCCAGGTTTCATCATCGCGACCGACGTTAAAATTCATCTTTTTTATTGTTGCCTATACCTTGTTGATCATCGGCATTGCCGATCCGCAGGTGGGTAACCATATTGATGAGGTAAAAAAGAAAGGCGCTGATATTATGATCGTACTGGATGTTTCAAACAGTATGCTCTCGCAGGACTATTCGCCCAGCAGGCTAGAGAACGCCAAAAGGGCTTTAGCCCAATTGATTGATAATTTACACGAGGACCGCATTGGTATTATTGTTTTTGCCGGCGAACCCTATGTACAAATGCCTATTACTACCGATTATTCGGCGGCTAAAATATTTTTAAATACCATTAATACTGGCATGGTGCCCGTGCAAGGCACAGCCATAGGTGCAGCTATCGATCTGGGTGTAAAATCCTTTGATTATAAAGACGGAACCGGCAAAGCCATTATATTAATGACTGATGGTGAGAACCACGAGGATGATGCCGTTACAGCAGCGCAAAACGCGCACGATAAAGGTGTGGTTGTGCATGTTATTGGTTTTGGATCGCCGCAAGGGGCGCCAGTACCAATTTATGATAACGGTAAACAGGTCGGTTTCCACCTGGATAGCGCGGGGCATACCGTTATTAGCAAGCTGAATGAAGATATGTGTAAAGAGATAGCTGTAGCAGGCAATGGCGTTTACATCAGGGCTACTGATGCTAACAGCGGCCTGGGTATTGTGATGGACCAGATACACAAAATGAAACAGAAAACGTATGACAGTAAATCATTTAAAGATTTTGAAGATCGTTTTCAGTTTTTCATTGCGATTGCCTTGTTCCTGTTTATTGCCGAGTTCTTTATCTCTAACCGGAAAAGTTTAAGGTTGAGCAATTTAAAATTGTTTGAAGTGAAAAAGCCATGAAGAAGTACATCATAATTATATTAATGATCCTGAATGGTTCGGTGCTTTTTGCGCAGGATGCAAAAACGTATATTTATAAAGGCAACCAGCTTTACGATCAGAAAAACTTTAAGGAGGCTGAAGCCGATTACCAAAAGGCCATTCAAAAAAAGAAAATGCCTTTAGAGAGTAATTTTAATATGGGTGATGCCATGTACAAACAAAAACAGTTTGATAACGCGGCAAAAAACTTCACCAATATCGCTTCATCAACTAATGATCCGCAGATAAAGGCTGGTGCGTACCATAACCTTGGGAACTCGTTACTCGAAACTAAAAAATACGACGAAAGTATTGAGGCCTACAAAAAAGCGTTGTTAAATAACCCTAAAGATGATGCTACCCGTTATAACCTGGCTTACGCGCAGGAAATGCTGAAAAAACAACAGCAGCAAAACAAAAACAATCAAAACAACCAGAATCAGAACAACCAAAATAATCAGAATAAGAATAAAAACGATAAAGGTAATCCTGATAAAAAGAACCAGGATAAAGACAAGCAGGATCCGAGCAAACAAAACCAGGATCCGGGTAAGCAAGATCCAAATAAACAGGATCAGCAAAAACAACCGCAGCAACCTAAGGATGGCATCTCGAAAGACGACGCTCAACGCATGCTTAACGCCCTGAATAATCAGGAACAAGGCACACAGGACAAGCTGAAGAATAAAAAGTTAAAAGGTACAGGCACACGAGTATTAAAAGATTGGTAATCTTGTTATTTTTACCCCTATAAATGAAAAAGAGAATTGGCCTTATAATAGCATTACTGCTTTGCACAAGCTTGCTTTTTGCACAAGGCAAATTTGTTGCTACGGCAAGCAAAACTAACGTTGGCGTAGGCGAGCAATTCGAAGTTGACTTCACCATAAATGCAGGTGGCACACACTATACCCAACCCGATTTTCATGATTTTCAGGTACTGTCGGGGCCTAACATCTCGTCAAGCTTCGCATCTATAAATGGTGTTTCAACCATGAGTATATCTTATGGTTATATTTTGTCTGCTACAAAAGAAGGCACATTCACTATTGATGAAGCCGCGATTGTTTTAAATGGGCACACTTTAACTACAAATTCCATAAAAATTAAGGTAAAGGGACAGGCGCCACCACAACAGGCGCAGCAAGCGCAGGCAGCCGCACCTGATGACAACCCTAAGGTTGATACCAAAGATCTGTCAAAACAAATATTTGTACGTGCCGTGACGGATAAAACCCGTGCTTACGTAGGCGAGCAAATTAAAGTATACTACAAAATATATACCCGTGTTGGGATACTAGGCGGCCAACCCGATAAAGCACCTGACCTGAATGGTTTCTGGAATCAGGATGTACAAAGCAAGGGGCAAAACACCTGGAAAAGCGAAGTTTATAAAGGCATACGCTATAATGTTACAACAGTAAAGCAATCAATGCTTTTCCCGCAGCATGCCGGTGATCTGACCATCGATCCTTTAGCGATTACCTTTATGGTAGAGCTAAGACTGCCGTCGCGTAATGTTTTGGATGATATGTATGGTAACGTTAAGGACCTTAAATATTCAGCCAAAAGCCAGCCTATAACTATCCATGCCATGGCCTTGCCAACAGTGGGAAAACCGGCAGATTTTACTGGTGCAGTAGGTAATTATACCGTTTACAGCGATGTAGATAAGAAAGAATTAAAAGCTAACGAAACACTTAACTATACTATTGATATTTCGGGTACAGGTAATCTTAACCTGATCAACTCGCCCAAAATAGCCCCGCCTGTTGATGTAGAGAAATATGACCCAAAAACTAACGATCATATTGTGGTGGATTCAAACGGTGTTTCCGGCAGCAGGCAATTCAGTTATTTGCTGATACCCCGTCATCAGGGGAACTTCACATTAAACCCGGTTGAGTTTACTTTCTTTAATCCATCTACCCAAAAATACGTAACCATACCAACCAAGCCATTTACTATTAAGGTTGACAAAGGCGATGCGCAAGCCAACGTGCCAGCATTTAACTCTTCGGAGCAACAGGATATTAAATTATTGGGCAGCGATATCAGGTACATTAAAACAGCATCAGCGGATGTGTTTAAAGATGGCGAAGGTTTTTATGATTCGGCATTATACTACATACTGCTTCTACTAGGCCCTGTTTTATTTATAGGTGCCCTGTTCTATCGCAGGTGGATGACTGAATATAACAGCGATATTGTAAGAGTACGTAGCCGTGAAGCCAGCAGAATGGCCGCCAAACACTTAGCTTTCGCGCAGAAGGAGCTAACAGCAGGCAACCGCTCCGCGTTTTATGATGCTGTTGCTAAAGGCCTTTATGGTTATTTGAGCGATAAGCTGAACATCCCGGTATCGGATTTAAATAAAGAAAATATTATAACGCAATTGCAGACACGCAAATTAGACAGCGCCATCATCACCCAATTGGTTGACACAATGGACCTGTGCGAGATGGCGCGTTTTGCCCCTGTAACAGGCATATCAGAACAACAGGTATTTGATAAAGCAAAAAACACGATCAATGAAATTGAAGATAAAATATAACCGGCTAAACCGCGGGTTGTACCTGCTGTTAATGCTTGCATTACCCTTGTTTTCTTTGGGTGATGATAAAGTGAACGCGCTTTTTGATAAAGCAAATCAACTATACGCCAAAGCACATTACCCAGAGGCGGTACAGGCTTACCAACAGATATTGAATGAAGGGTATCAATCGGCGGTGATCTATTTTAATACAGGCAATGCCTATTATAAAATGGATGATATGCCATCCGCTATCCTGTATTACGAAAAAGCGCATAAGCTTGCGCCAAATGACCAGGACATCAGTATTAACATACAATTCGCTAACCTAAAAATAGCCGATAAAATAGAGCCGCAACCCGAGTTTTTCGTGAACCGTTGGTGGCATAGTTTCATCCTGTTTTTACCCGTAAATAAGCTGGCAGGTATAGGCGTGCTGTTTTTTATTGGTGGATTCGCTTTATTGATCTGGTATCTGTTTACCCGTTCGTATATCATCAAAAAAGCAACCTTTTATGTCGGGGTTATCGCTATTCTCGCGGGTATCGTATATATCTTTATGGCGAACAGGCAAGTAAGCTACTTTGACGGCCATCATCAGGCTATTGTTTTTAGTAATTCGGTTATTGTAAAGGGGTCGCCGGATTTAAACGCCAAGCCTCTTTTTGTAATTCATGATGGTACCAAGGTAAATGTCAATCAAACCAATCAAAACTGGATAGAGATTGAACTACCTAACGGCAATACCGGCTGGATAACGGTTGATAATGTGAAGGATATTTAATCATTGTCGGAACTCGAATTTATTGAATTAAACAATTTCCAGAATTCTAAAAATTCAACAAATTCCCCAAAATTCGAGTTCAGACAATTTTACGCTCGCAATGATGATAGTTTTACCATTTGAAACAGCATCTTAAGTTATTACGCCATCGGTATTTGTTCAACCAATTTCTCAACGCCTGCTTTGTCGTAATAAATACAGGTCATGTTGTGCAGTTCAACCACCCATTTTTCAATGCCCGATCTGGCGCAATCCTGACAAAACCGGTAATAGCCGGTTTCTCCATCTTGATGTATGGCTAAATCTTGTTTAAATTCCTCAATATTAGTTTCATCAGCAATGGGCAAAATACCATACATGCCCGGTGAAGCCACAGAATCACCATCAACAGAATGATATTCAGTGCGACCGTCGTTAACATAAGTGGTAAAACTTTTAACACCTAAAGTTTTAATATCCTGAATGTACTTTGGGAAATCTGCACCGCTTTCCACTTCGGAATGGGCTGCTTTTATTTGGTCTATAGTAAACATATATCTCTTTTAATCCTCATCAAAAGTACCCTTTTGATTTGCTTCTTTTCTAAGAAGCTTTTTATAAAAAAGAGAAGGGTGTCATGCTGAGGCACTCGAAGCATGTGGGCAAAGGCCTTTACGCTCATGCTTCGAGTGCCTCAGCATGACACCCTTTTTTTAAATCTTTCGCTCACCCACGAGAATTACATCGGTTAATTGCGACCAACTGCTAATGATCTTTTTAGAGCCCATTATATTGCCAATCAATTGGTAAACATCGCTTGCGCTTTTTCCTTGCTCACGCAAATATTTAACGGATGTTGCACCTGCTGATTTAGAAAGCTTTTTCCCGGAGGAATCTTTTATTAAAGGGTGATGATAGAAGGTTATTTGCGAAAAGCCACCTGCTCCAAGCGACAAAGCTAATTGATGCTGAGCAAGAGTAGATTGCCATAGGTCTTCTCCCCTTACCACTAGGTCAACATCATAACGCAGATCATCGATAACAGAAGTTAATTGATAAGACGGGAAACCATCTTTCTTTCTCACTACAAAGTTATTCATCTCAACTGGCAATTCCGTTTCCCTCAATTCGCCGTTATAAGCTTTAACAATAAGCTTTTGATCAGGTGATGTTATCAATCGCCAGCTAACATTATCGGCGTCTAACGATAATTGCTTTTCTTCACAACGGCAAATACTTTCGCTTAATTGCTTACGTGAGCAATTACACGCGTAAATAAGACCTTTCCCCCTCAGCTGACTCATTGGCCCGTTATAAAGTTCCATCCAATGAATTTGCGAGTAGTTACCCTCAAATTCCTTTAAGTTTCTTGGTCCTTCGTCCCATGGGATCTCTAAAAAATTCAAGGTATCAAAAATATCCTGTACATATTGCTTGTCGGCCCTTGCCTGGTCAATATCATCAATCCGCAGTAGTGTTTTTGCGCCGCTTTGTTTAGCCAAAGCAGCGGTAATGGCAAAGGATAATACGTTGCCTATATGTAAAAATCCGCTTGGGGTAGGCGCAATCCTTGTTCTGTTGTATTTAACTTTAGGATCAGGCATCGCGGTTTATTTATCACTCCAGTGCTTTTGTTTCCAGGCTGCGCGTTCTGCTTCATCTAAAAACGTCCAGGCTACAATGCGGCTTACCTTTTGTCCTTGCGACATGCTGATGGTTCTTACATCTTTCGCGGCAACCGTTCTTAATCCCTTATAAACACCGGCCAGTGTTTCTTTTTTGGATACCAGTGTAGTAAACCATAACACCTGCTTAGCAAACAAAGCACTCTGATCCGTCATTCGCCTGATGAAAGCGGCCTCGCCGCCCTTACACCATAACTCATTATTTTTTCCGCCGAAATTTAACACAGGAGCTTGTGATTTGGCATTATTTAAATTATCCCACTTGCGGTTAGTACCCGCCTGCGCCTCCTGCCATGAAGCATGGAATGGCGGGTTGCAAATAGTAAGGTCAAAAACCTCATCCTGCTTTATTACCCGCTTAAAAACATCGGCGGCGTTAGTCTGCAGGCGGCATATAATACCATCTTTTATTTTATTGTTTTTTGTGATGATCTCATTCGCCGAAGTAATCGCTACAGGATCAATATCTGTACCCACAAACTCCCAGCCATAAACGCTGTTACCAATTATCGGGTAAACACAATTAGCCCCAGTACCCACATCCAAAACTTTAACCTGCTCTCCCTTTGGAATTGTACCGCCGTTAGTCTCAGCCAAAAGATCGGCCATGTAATGAATATAATCGGCCCGGCCGGGTATCGGCGGGCACAAATAACCCTCAGGGATATCCCAATGTTTAATGCGATAATATTGTTTAAGTAGTGCCCGGTTTAAGGTTTTCACAGCCTCCGGATCGCTAAAGTTTATAGACTTAGTTTCGTATTTATTCGGCTTTACAAATTTGGTCAGTTCCGGAGTGATCTTCATCAGTAAATCCAGATCATAACCTTGCCGATGCAAATTACGGGGATGTAAATTAGTTTTTTCTACCGGCGGTTGTTTAATCTCTGGTGGCATAATAGATATGTTTGCTTTTCAGTATTTCCTTTCAAGGTACAAATAAACACAACATTTATAACAACGTGGGCTATAATCAAATTTAAGGGGCTGATTTGTATTTAAAACTATAGTAAAATAGGGTTTAATTACCCTGCCATTATAGTCAAATAAACTATTTTATTTTAAGCAGAGATATTTATGTTTGATATGCAATTACTTATTTAGATAAGCCTGTATTTAAACCGAATCACAAAACATAATCTTTTAAATATCAATGGCGTATGCTGAAAAGCCTTTAACAGAGTAAGCATCATTAATATTAAACCAAATCTTATGGCAAATCCACTAACCCTCTACGTTCCGATTAAACAGGACGCGGTATCACAGGCAGCAGCACAACTAGCCTATCAAAATTTTGTAAAAGGCGTAACAGCAGGCCTTGACGAGTCGGCTATTGTGCATTATGCACGGGTTGCACTTATCCCAAATGCGTCAGGACAGGGCATTAATGCTATTTTATTAATCACCACATTTGATGGCCCTATGAATCCTTATCTCGGCTTCTTCTGGAAAAACCCTAGTACACAGCAAGCATTTGCAGGCATTGCCTCAATAGCATTAACCCCGCCAAACCCACCGGTAAAAGACCTTACAGGCTTTGAAAACTTCATCAACAAAAATAATCTGAGCAAATCGGCATCGCCAGGAAAACCGGGCGACCTTTACGAAGCCTACACAAAAACAGTGAAAGAGATTAACAGCACTGCTAAAGAGCTGGTTCTTCCAAAACAAAGCGTATAGGGCTCATTTCATTTTCTGCGCCAACAGCCCAATTTCCGGCTGTTGGCTTTTAATTACCCTTATCATGACAACAACAACTAACAATTCAATACCCGACAAATCCAATATACAGGGGATGATATTGCGTGGGTTTACACATCCTTACTCCTGCCACCTGATTTTTCAGTTTAATGATACGAAAGGGGCTAAAAACTTCATCAAAACTATACTCCCTTATATACAATCGGCTGAAAGCTGGGGCGATGCAAAACCTGATATAATGCTCAATATAGGGCTTACTTATAATGGTATAAAAACAGCAAGCGATCTTAGTGAAACCTATCTGGAATATTTTCCTAACTCATTTGTCGAGGGCCCAACGTCGGCAGGCTCACAAGGGTCGCTGAATGATTGGGGAGTGAGCGATCCATCGGGCTGGGCATTTGGAAACGACACTGCCGACCAACATGTTGATTGTGTTGTACATACATACGCCATGACTGACGATACGCTTGCATTAATTGTATCAATAGTATCAGATGCGGCTAAGGCTAATGGACTTACAGAATTTTTACCGATAGATAATGGCACTAAAAGGTTGGAAGAATATGCCTTAATGCCCCGCAATTTTATACATTTTGATTATTTGGATGGGATTGATCAACCTGATCTGGTATGGAATGATCCTCCTGACCCTAATGATAATGGCGACTTAAGAAACTTTCTTATCGGTTACCCACTTTCCGATTCAGGCCCGGGGCCAACCGGCGATAATCCGGCAGGTGATTTTGCAAAAGATGGTTGTTATAATGCATTCAGGATGTTATATCAGGATGTAAAGGTTTTTGATGAGTTCCTGGTTGCCAATGCACCAAAGGCCCCCAAAAATATGCAGCAAACCCCTAAATATGCACAGGAATGGGTTGCTGCAAAGTTAAACGGCAGATGGAGAAACGGTTCGCCGCTTGAATTATCACCTAATGGGCCCGATGAGGCTACAAGCCATGCAACCGATTTCGACTATAAGGGTGATACCAGCGGAATGAAATGCCCTTTTGCAGCCCATACGCGCGTAGGCAACCCAAGAGATGAAGTACTAAACCCATCAGAACCAAGCCCGGTTCCGCGCTTAATAAGGCGAGGCATGGCTTATGGCGCACCACCTACATTGGAGAGCTATGACGGAGAACGTGGATTGATCGGTCTTTTTCTGTGCGGATCAATTGCCACACAGTTTGAATTACTTTATTCATGGATAAATACTACCAATTTCGCTAATAGCTTTCCTACGCAGCAAGGGCAGGATGGCTTAATCGCTAACAGAGATATGCCCGGTGCTGATAGATCATATAATATCCCTACAACAGACGGTACTGTAACTATAGATAGCCTGCCGCATTTTGTTATTACACGTGGAACTGCTTATTGCTTGTTGCCAAGTATCAGCACTTTAAAAAGTATTGCGGGGTAGTAATTTTGCATTGGATTCGCGTTTTAGAAACAAACGTCATTGCGAGCGAAGCGTGAAATTGTCTGAACTCGAATTTTAGGAATTTGTTGAATTTTCAGAATTCGGATAATTCTTTAATTCAATAAATTCAGGTTCAGACAATGATGCTTTGTTTTTATATAAAAACAAGATTCAATATTTTATATACAACAAGTCCCCCAGAAAATCACTTCCGGGGGACTTTGTCATTTATTGACGTTTATAGCGCCTATATTAATTAGCTGTCCACGTATTATTCTTCATGTCGGCATCTACAAATATGCCGCCGTCTAAAGTAATGGATTTTACTCCTTTTGTGGTTTTGATATTCACCGAGATGTTTTTCTGATCTTTTTCCCAAACTATTGGTGTTTGGTGGAAGGTTTCGGTTGTGCCATCAACATAAGTCAAAATCGCATCAAACGGAACAGCAAAACCTCCAATGTTTGTTATAGATAAATTATAGCCATTGGATGCTTTCTCTACCTTGTCTAAGCTCAGGTCGATATAATATGGTGTATAAAACCAGTTATAAAAAAACCAATCCAGCTTTTTACCAGAGCCCTCTGCCATCGAATAAAAATAATCCCACGGAATAGGATGTTTACCATTCCAGTTGCTCATATAAGTTTGCAGGGCTTTTTTAAACAAAGCATCACCCAGCATATCTTTTAAAGCAAGGTAACTTAGCGATGGTTTACCATAAAAATTATCACCAGCATTAAAAGTTGTTTCCGGCGATGGCGTAATTATCGGCATTTCCTTTCCATGCGGCCCATATGTCCATCTATTAACACGAAATTTCTTATAAAAATCATCCGCTACTGCTTTACCTTTTTCGGCAGTGCCTATTAATATTTCAAACGTGGTTGCCCAGCCCTCATCCATAAAAGCATAATAGCTTTCATTGGTACCCATGTAAAAAGGGAAATAAGTATGCGCTATTTCATGATCCTGCACTAATTGCGCGAAACCCAGGTCTGTTTCATGGCTATCGTTTACCATCATTGGATATTCCATATCGGCATAGCCCTGCACCGATGTTGTTTTAGGGAATGGATATGGCACACCCGGCAAATTGTGCGAGAACCAGCCTAAAGAATTCCTTGCAAATTGCACATAGTGATGAAAATCCTGTGCGCTATCGGCAAAAGCGGCCTGTACCGCTGTGCGGCGTTGTGTTTTATCATCAACTAAAACACTTGCAGCATCCCAGTCATAATTGTCGCTTACCGCAAAAGTTACATCTGTTATGTTGTTGGCTGTCCATACCCAGGTATTTGCTTCATTTTGCGCGGTGATGTTTTTGTTGGCCAAATCCTGTGGTGTAGCAATATGTATAGTTGAATCGCTGGTCATTGATTCTTGCAGTTTTTTAGCAAATGCTGGTTGTAACACCTGGTTCGCGTTCTGCAATGTACCGGTTGACCATACCAGATAATTTTTAGGAACAGTTACACGCAAAGTGTAATCGTTAAAATCATTATAAAACTCCAGCCCGCCATTATGTGGTTGTGTATCCCATCCTTTATAATCGTCATAAACGGATACGCGGGGATAGAAATAAGCCAGGTAAAAAGTAGTGGGATTAATAACCCCCTCCCGGCCTTCCCGGGTTGATAGTTGGTAATGCCAGCTAATATTAAGTTTTACTGAATCGTGCGGCATTAATGGCGAAGCTAAGGCAACCATTTGATTGGTTGTTACAGCCGTTTTATTATCCCAATTGGCTTTGGCGCCATTTATCTTAATGTCGTCAACAACTATGCCCGCGGCAGTATCTGCTAAACCACCACGCCTGCCGTGTGCAAGGTGTACATTTTCAATCAGTTTCATATTTAAACTATCCAGCACATCCGGGCTGTTATTAAAATATGTTATTTGTTCAACGCCATTAATTACCCTGTTTGGAGGGGTAATGGTCATAGAGATATTGTACCGGGCATGATTTTCCCAATATTTTTTACCGGGTTTACCGCTTAATGATCGGGTGCCTTTTGTATAGGCCTGTTCTATCCTTGGTGGAATAGTTAGCGTTTGCGCATCAGCATAAGACAATGTTATGCATAGAAGGCCAGTTATAAAGATTGTTTTTAACATCGACAATAATTTTCTGTGAATATAAAGCTCTAATTTATAAGAAAAAAGCCAGTAATTAAGTATAATTACTGGCTTTTGTGTGGCATACGAGAAGATAAACTCAAGCGCGCAGGTTAATACAATTTTAATTCGTCAGTTTAAAATCAGCTTCTTTAACATCACGGGAGTTTGTTCCTACAAACACTTTAAAGTCGCCGGGTTCATAGGTGTATTTCATGTTGATGTCATAGAAACGAAGATCGGCAGAGTTGATAGTAAAGTTTACCACCTGGCTTTCGCCTGCTTTCAGGAATATCTTTTTAAAGTTTTTTAATTCCTCAACCGGGCGTGTTACCGAGCCTACCATTTGGCGGGTGTACAATTGTACAATTTCAGTACCATCGTATTTACCGGTATTAGTTACAGTAGTGCTTACTTGCAACAACTGGCCGGGTTTAATGGTGCTGCTGCTCAGTTTTACATCACTATAAGTAAACGTAGTATAGCTTAAGCCGAAACCAAATGGATACAAGGGATCATTAGATATATCCAGGTAACGTGATTTGTAACGATCAATGAAATCGCCCTGATACGGCCTGCCTGTATTTTTATGGCTGTAGTACAAAGGTATTTGCCCAACATCCTGCGGGAAGGTTGCTGTGATTTTTGCTGATGGATTGTATTCGCCAAATAAAACATCGGCAATAGCATTACCTGCTTCAGTACCTGCAAACCAGGTTTCCAGCATGGCATCAGCATTGTCATTTTCCCATTTAAGAGTTAACGGGCGACCATTCATCAGTATAATTACCATTGGTTTACCTGTAGCTTTTAAAGCCCTAAGCAGGTCTTCTTGTGCCGATGGAATGCCTATCTCTGAACGGCTCGCCGCTTCACCCGACATGCCATAGGATTCACCTACAACAGCCACAATAACATCTGATTTTTTAGCAGCGGTTACTGCCTCGTCAATCATTTCGTTAGCCGGGCGTGTATCATTATTTAGTTGATCAGCACCTAAGCGTTTGATCATCCAGTCGTCGTTGGTAATATTTGCTCCTTTGGCGTAGTTGATCTGCACCTGGTTGCCGGCAAGTTTTTTGATACCTTCTAATACCGTAACCGATTTTTGCCAATCACCGGCACCACTCCATGGGCCAATCATATCGCGGTGATCATCAGCCAACGGACCAACCAGCGCTATTGAGCCGGTTGCTTTTAGCGGTAAGGTATTGTTGTTGTTTTTTAGCAGCACGATACTTCTTTTCGCAGCCTCGGTAGCGGCTTCTAAAAATTCCGGTTTCATGATGGTTTTTTGCGCGCGTTCATCGTTGCAATAACGATACGGATCAGCAAATAAGCCTAACTTATATTTTGCCTCTAATACCCTGCGGCAGGCCACATCAATTTGTGATGTTTGTACTTTACCATCTTTAACTAATTGTTTCAAATTATCTAAAAACACTTCGCCAACCATATCCATATCGATACCTGCATCCAGTGCCACTTTGGCTACATCATAGGTAGTTTCGCCCATGCCGTGGTGTATCATTTCGTTGATAGCGGTGTAATCCGTAACCACCAAACCAGTGAATCCCCATTGTTTACGCAACAGATCGGTCATCAACCATTTATTACCGGTTGCCGGTACGCCATTGATCTCGTTAAATGACGACATCACGCTGCCTGCGCCCGCGTCAATAGCAGCTTTATAAGGTGGCAGGTAATCCTGGAACATCCGGTGCTCGCTCATGTCTACGGTATTATAATCGCGCCCTGCTTCAACCGCGCCGTATAGCGCGAAGTGCTTAACACAGGCCATTACCCTATCGTTGTTTAAATAGGTATCGCCCTGGTAACCTTGTACCATCGCTTTGGCTATTTGTGATCCCAGCCAGGTATCTTCACCGGAGCCTTCGGCAATACGGCCCCAGCGCGGGTCGCGGGCTATATCAACCATTGGCGAGAATACCCAGTTAAGCCCATCAGCGCTGGCTTCCTGCGCGGCGATTGTTGCCGTTTGTTTGATCATGTCCAGATCCCAGCTTGATGCCAAACCTAAGGGTATCGGAAATATGGTTTTATGCCCGTGAATAACATCGTAACCAAACAACAACGGAATTTTTAAGCGGGTATGCTCAACCGCCATTTCCTGCAATTTACGTACCGCGTCAGGCGTATAAGTGTTTAATACCGAACCAACATTTCCTTTTTCTATGTTTTCGTTCACATTTTTACTTACTATCGGGCCCGTAACATCAAAGCCAACCGATACCTGGTTTAATTGCCCTATCTTTTCATCCAGCGTCATTTTCGACATCAAATTATTAATAAAGGCATCCATTTTTTTCTGTTGAGCGGGAGATACAGCCTGCGAAAAGGCGCTGCTTGCTGATACGATCAGCATAAAAAGTAAAAGAGGTTTACGTAACATATTGCGTTATATTTGGTATTCAGAATTCTAATTTAGTTTATTTTCGGGCTTTTAAAGTTTAACTTCTTTAATCCCGCTTTTACTTCGGGACAGCTCATGAACAAGTTCCATAACAGGCCGCTGCGGTAGTTTTCTATCATCACTACTATCGGTCCCTCGTCAATAGCCAGGTATGATTTAGCATACCAGTCATGTGATTCGCTGAAAGCATCGGTAAAACCATATTGCCCCCAAATTTTATCGCCCAAATCATAATAAAAATGGCGCAAAGCCTGCATAGAATATTTTGGAGTGTAAGGGAAAGCCGATAAAGCCGCAGTTGGTGTAATAACACCCAGGTCGTTAGTTGGCGATTGGGCATTATAGCCATCGTAATTATCGCTGGCGGTTAAGCCCCAGCAGTTTTCACCGTAACCTTTAAATTTCTTCGGATTATCAACGCAGTATGCCCTGTTGATTAGGGTATGATTTTGGTTTTGCTCCCAATAATCAGCGTATTCATCTTTTAATCCTTTTGGATCGAGTCCCATAAAGGAATATTGTGAGAAAAACAGCGGGCCGCCATAATCAAACCCTAAAGGCAATTTATGTCCATAAAATGTTTTTCCGTTTTTAAAGAAACTGCCTTGCGCCCAACCTTTATGATAAACAGATGGCGCAACCGGATACCTTGTACCTGACTCAGCTAAAATATAGGTAATCAAGCATTCGTTAAAGCCGTGAATAGGGAAGTTCATAGCCCAACCATTATTGGACGACCAGTGCCAGTATAGCACATCCTGACCATGACGGGTGAACCAGTTCCATTCAATATTGTTCCACATGCCATTTATTTTACCTCTTATCTCCCGTTCTTTGGCGTTATCGGCATTATAATATTGGCGCGCGCATAATAATCCTTCAAACATGTACGATGTTTCTACAAGGTCGGCGCCATCATCCTTCGGGCCGAAAGGGATTACCTTACCTGTTTCGCCATTTAGCCAATGCGGAAATACCCCATGGAAAGAATCGGCTTTATATAAAAACCGTACAATTTTAAGCATACGGTCATCTGCCTGCTCGCGGGTGATCCATTTTCGTTGGGTAGCCACCACAATACCCATAATGCCAAATCCCGAACCGCCAATGGTTACTACTTCGGGCCCATAATTATAGGATTTATTGCTGCGCTCGCGGGCCAGGCCGCTCAACGGATGCCCAAAATCCCAGAAGTACCGAAAGGTTTGACGCTGCACCACATCAAGCAAAGCCTTATCGGATAAATTCTTGATGATGCCTACGGGTTTAATCCCATCGCTAACCACGGTTTTTGGGGTGGATTGCGCATGGCAGCAAAAGGCTGAGAGAATAAGAAAGGGGAGTATAAATAGTTTTTTCATTTAAGTTTTTTATTCCGGTTTGCAACGGGGCAACTCATAAATAAACTCCAGAGTAAGCCGGTGCGGTAGTTTTAAATCATGTTAATTATCGCACTGTTAAAAAACCTCGTGCCTTTATTTAAAAATTATTCTGAATGGCCACTAACCAATTAAACATCTAAAAAGGCGGCCCGGCATTAACCGGGCAACCTATGAGAGAAACAATTATTATCTTTTTTATAAATTAATAACCCGGGTTTTGAGTAAGTGTACCACCGCTCAAATCAATTTCATTTTGAGGGATAGGCCAAACTTCACTCTTGCCGGTAACAAAACCTTGCGGACCAAATACAGCGGCACCACGGCCCTGGCGTATTACGTCAGCATGGCGGTCGAACTCCATGCCCATTTCCACTCTTCTTTCATGATAAATAGCGGTGCGTAAAGCGCCCTGGTCTGTAGTTGTAACCGCAGGCAGAATAGCTGCATTACCTTCTCTTGCCCTTGCTCTCACTAACTCCAATGAAGCTAATGCCGCAGCTGTATTTCCTGATTCGTTGTTAGCTTCAGCATTCATTAATAATACTTCAGCATAACGTATTACAATTTTATCCTGCTGGCAACCTGTGTTAAAGCCAGAAACAAATTCGGAAAAAGGCACATACGATTTATAGTTATAGTACGGGTTAGGCGCCGATGAATCAATGAAGTCACCTTCAGCAGTAGTTTGGCCGGTATAAATAACGGTGGCTGCTAAACGAGGGTCACCAGTTTCAAACTCAGCTATCAGGCTTGGGCTTGGGTTGTTAAATCCCCAACCACCCGCAGGCGCTGTAACCCTTGGCATTTGTACCTGTGAATATTGCGAATTAGATTCACTTGGCTCATTTGGTATCAGCATATTCTGGATCTCAAAGATGGATTCAGAATTATTTTTATTTTGAGTCCTGAACATCTTTTCATAATTCGGGAACAAAGTATAAACACCTAAAGCGGTTACCTGGTTAGTATAGGTTATCACATCTGCCCAGTTTTTTAAATATAATGCCACTTTCGCGTGCAGGGCCAAGGCTGCGCCTTTGGTAACATGGCCAACATCAACCGAACTATAAGTTGCAGGCAATACTGACGCAGCGCTTGTAAGGTCGGCCTCAATTTGGGCATAGATTTGCGCTTTAGGGGTACGCGGCAAATTGTAATCTGTTGTAGATGTTGGAACATGCAAACGCAACGGAACATCTCCAAAATTACATATCAGCCTGAAGTAATCATAAGAGCGGATAAATCGTGCTTCAGCCAAATATCTCGCCTTTAAAGAAGCATCCATATCGATATTCGGTACATTATCTAATATCTGGTTGGCGAAATTGATGTTATTATACATCGCTCCCCAAAAGCCATCCAATTGTCCATCACCTGAGGTAATGGTAAAATTATGGTACGAATTCAGAAAAGTAGCATCGGTTGGTACCGAGCCTTTAGTCGCATCATCCGATCCCACACTCTCCAGCGCGACAGCAGGAAAAGCGGTATCATTATAACCGTGTAAGTCGGCATACATAGCCGCGACTGCAGCTGTTGCATCGGCAGATGTTTTGAAAAACTGGGTAGCAACGGTTGTACCAGCCGGGGTTTTATTTAAAAAGCTTTTCGTACATCCCTGGGAAATAACTATCGCGGCGACCAGCCCAAGGCCGATCGTTTTTTGTAAATTGTATTTTTTATTTTTCATCGTTATACGAATTAAAATGTAACGTTAACACCAAAATTGTAAGTAGCATACAGAGGATACACATTGGCATCAATACCCTCACTGGTAGGGCCGCCACCAACCTCGGGGCTAAAGCCTTTGTAACCAAATATGTTAATAGCATTTTGGGCATTTGCAAAGAACCGGATGCTTTGCACACCTACTCTCTTTAATATATCCTGCGGTAATGTATAACCTAACTGGATATTACGAACCCTGAAATAAGCACCACTTGTAACATAAAATGAGTTAGGCGCTGAATCATAGGTAGAACCAAGGTTTACAGATGGGTAAGTATTGGAAGTACCCGCACCATGCCAGCGGTGGTCATAAAAATCCTGGGTGAAGTTTTCATTACCAAAACGGTAAGCCAGGTTTGAGTTATATACGCTTACATCCGCGCGCCCCTGAAAATCAAGTGTCAAATCGAAATTCTTCACTTTTAAATAGGTATTAAGGCCATAACCATACTTGGCATTTGGGTTACCTAAGTCAACACGATCGGTACTGGATATCTGCCCGTCGCCGTTAGTATCCTGGTAAATAAAATCACCTGGTTTTGCCGTGCCCTTTGCTGTTGAAGCAGCAACCTGCGCCGCATTTTGGAAAATGCCTATCACTTTATAGCCATAAAATTCACCTATCGGCTGGCCTTCTACCGTACGGGTTGCCAACGCGCCGTTGGTAATACCATTACTGCCGCCATATAGTGGGTTATTGCCTGAAAGAACCTTGGTTACTACGTTACTATTTATACCCAGGTTAGGGCTGATAGAGTAAAATATGTCGTTATTAATATGCTGCTGCCAGGTGATAGAAAACTCAAAGCCTCTGTTTCTGATATCAGCCTGGTTAGCTACCAAACCTCCGTTAGGACCATTCAAACCGGTTGAAGCCAGGATAGGCACGGCAAAAATGGCATTGTTGGTAAGCCTGTTGTAGTATTCGGCATCAAACGTTAAATGATTATTTAGAATTGTGCCCTCTATACCAAAATCTGTTGATGTCGCTTGTTCCCATTTTGTAGACGGGGGTACTACGGTATTGATACTTTCGCCATTTACAGGATATTGTGGATTACCGTAAATAGCGGTGTATTGAGTTGGATCATTAGTTACTGTTAATACGTTTACGCTATGCGGCACAGCGGCATTACCTACTGTTCCGATACTGGCACGTAACTTCAGCATATTAAAAACGTGCTGATCTTTCATGAAAGCCTCATTAGTAACAACCCAGCCTGCACCTGCTGAATAGAAATATCCGTATGAATTTGGATAAAATTCAGATGCACCATCACGACGTATAGAAGCGTTTAATAAATACTTGTCGTCATATGAATAATTCAAACGGGCAAATTGAGACAGGAACGTGTATAACGACTGATTCAATTGCGGATACAATATTTGTGCTCCATTAGGAAATGAAGTATGTAAGTTACCTGTTTTTGCATACGCAACACTATCAGCAGTTGCGGTAGAATATGAAGTTTTATATTCCTGAGCGCTGTAACCTAATAAACCTGTGAAACTGTTTTTACCAACTTTTTTATTGTATGTTAATGTGTTTTCCCAAATCCAGTTACGGTTCTCGGTATGGTTTAAATCGAGTGACGAAGTAGTGCTTTGCTGGCCACCGGTTGCAAAATAAATCGGGGTGTAATTTCTTACTTCGGCCTGTGCTAACTCACCGCCAAAGCTTTCTTTAAATACAAGTCCCTTAGCAATTGTATATTCAGCATATGCCCCGCCAGAGAGCTCTTTATTTTTTGAATGCTGATTGTAGAAATCAATCGTGGCCTCAGGGTTATAATTCGCGCCGCCACCAATATTATAGTCAGCAGGATCGCCGTACTTACCATCAGCTTGAAATACAGGTACTATTGGCGCAGCTGTATATAATTGATGGAATATTGAAGGGTTTACATCCCTTGAATTGCTTGATAAAACATTTGCTGTAAAACCAATTTTCAAATTTTTAATTGGTGTATACTCATTACTAACATGTACAGTATATTTCTGGTAATTGTTGGTTTTAACAATACCATCCTGATCAAGGTAGCCTACTGAAACGTTATATCTATCAATATCAGAACCACCTGATATTGATATTTGGTTATTGCTCACCGGTGCAGTTCTTAATATCTGGCTGTACCAGTTAGTACCTGTTCCGTACATTGACGGGTTACTGCTGAATGCAGGTGTTATATTATTGTCGGCATATAATTCATTTATGGCTGTCGCGTATTCAGTACCATTGGCCATTTTTACCTGGTTTGTTACTTTTTGCCATCCAAAATAATCGTTATAGCTAATTACCGGCTTGCCGCTTTTGCCATGTTTAGTGGTAACAATAACAACCCCGTTAGCCGCCCTGATACCGTAAATAGCGGTACTTGAAGCATCCTTTAAAACAGTTAGTGTTTCGATATCCTGGTTGTTAAGGAAACTGATATCATCATACCATACACCATCAACAACATACAAAGGATTTGTACCGCCCGAAACTGTACCGACACCACGAATGTTGATTGTTGGCGATGCGCCCGGCTGGCCGCTGTTAATAATTTCAACACCGGCAACTTTACCTTCTAAAGCGCTTAGCGGATTGGTAGAAGGTTGATTGGAAAGGTCAGCGCCTTTTACCGTTGCTACTGCGCCGGTGTTATCAATTTTACGCTGTGTGCCGTAACCTACAACAACAACCTGCTGTAGTTCACTATTTGTGGGTACAAGTTTAACTGCAACCAGCGCGCCATGGCTCACGGCGACTTCTTGTGAAGTATATCCAACAAAGGATATTTGCAATGTTGAGTTAGGCGTTACGCTTAGTGCGAAAGCGCCGTTAACATCGGTTTGGGTACCGTTATTTGTTCCTTTTATTATAACGCTTACACCCGGCAATACTTCGCCTGTTGATGCGTCTGTCACTTTACCTTTTACCGTGAAATTTTGGGCAAAGGCTGAGTTAACAAAAAAGAAACATAATAAGATAAACCCTGAGATTGTAAAAATTCTCTTCATGTGGGTAATTTAAAATAGGTGAAAAAAAATAATTGGTTTTGTTGAGATCGAAATTCAGGAGATAATGGAGTTATCACAAATAATGCGCCTCTACATTATTACATCACTTATAAAATACTTTCTCACCTATAAAAAAGTATTTTTGCAACAATCTATATATCAATTAATTATAATATTTATATTGTAAAAAATACACTACAGATATTTTAAATATTCAAAACAATAGAAAAACAGTTATGAGAGGTAATGATGTAGTATTATAGCTCCATGAGAAACTCCACCAGGTTCTTATCATGCTCCAGATTTAGCTTTTTCCGCAGTCTGTAGCGCCTAATCTCTACTCCTCTTAACGAAATGTTTAAAAGAGAAGCCATTTCTTTACTGTTCATGTTCATGCGCAGATAGGCGCAAAGCTTTAAATCATTTGGAACCAGGTCGGGGTGATGTACCTTTAGTTTTTTGAAGAAGCTTTCGTGGGCTTCGTTAAAGCTGCTTTCAAATAAATTCCAGTCGCGCTCATCGGTCATACCCTCGTTAATTACTTTCTGGATTTTTCTAAGCTGCTCTTCGGATAGTTTTTTACCGTTACTATCTTTTAAATTCAGCATCTCATCACTTATCTTTTGCAGCAATTCATTTTTATAAACAATGTTCATGGCAGAGTTAGCCAACTCCCGGCTTTTACCGGCAAGCGCCTCTTGCAATTGCTCATTTTTAATCTTTACAATCCGTTGCTCATTAGCGATGACTTCCTGTTTCAGGAACTCTTCCTTTTCCTTTTGCAGTTTTTCCTGTATATGCTCCTGATGACGTTTCAATTTCAGTGCATACAATTTCCTCAAAATGTAATAAGCTATAATCAGCAATATCACATAAATCACTATGGCTATTTTATTGCTGTACCATGGCGCCAGTATTGTAAATGTAAAATTGGTGGCACTGGTAATATTGTTATCGTTTATTTTGGCCCTAATGCTAAAAACATAGGTCCCCTGGCTTAAGTTGGTAAACTCTTTTTGAGTTTGCGTTGTCCAATCCGACCATTGTGTTGAATAACCCTTTAAATAATACTGGTACTTAATTTTGGCTTGACGATAATAAGGCAAAGCATATAAAATACGAATGTTATTTTTAGTGTAGGGGATATCTACCGCGCTGTCGCTGCCATTGTCGCTTATAGCAACTACTTTATCGGTTATATTCTCTACGCGGCCAATCAGTACTGGTGGCAGTGCGACTTTATTGGTTGTGTTTACGTCGTCATCGTTATAAATCACAAAGCCGTCGTCAACACTAATCAGATACATGCGGTTGTTTATACGGCTGATATTTTCATAATGCTGCACCATTTTCCCATTAAGCACTGTAAAGGTATTGGAATCAATAGCAATTTTGCCGGCTTGCGACAAATCAGCAAGTGCCACCCGGCCATGATTGATGAACCAATATTTTCTCCCATCGGCAGAGATTATTTTGTTGGATGAAGCAAATGCGCCCAAATTGCTGTTTAACTGCTGATATTTATAAAAGCGGTCGGTAATATCATCGTAAACATAAAATCCCGAATCGGATGAAAAAACGATCTTATTATCAAGATTAAATACATTGATGTTGTAGCTGCTTGGCAAGCCATTCCGTTCGTCGTAATATTTTTTGGAGATTACCGCTGTTAGATCACTATTTAAGGTGAGTTTGTAAATGCCTTTATAGGCGTGGCTCACCCATATTTGTCCTTTAACGTCCCGCTCCACATATCTTGATGGTTCGCTAAAACCTGTTATCCGATGATCGAATACCCAATTGCCCGAGGCATCCTTCCGGTAAATTACCAAACCGGTATAACTGCCCTGTATCAGCATATCCTTATTTAGCTTTCTGAGGGTCCAGCCACCGGTAATTGTAGCTATTTTCCTGATCGTAGCATCGTTCACTAAATAAGTAGCATCATTATGGCCGCAAAACAGTTTACCATCCTGGGTGGACAGATCCCAAACCTGGCCTTGTGAGCCGGGGATCAATTGAAAGTTCAACTTGTCGAACAGTTGGTTAGTACTATTCGGCGACCATTCACTATAAAACAACCCTTGATTAGTCCCCAGATAAATTTTGTTATTGTAAATACTACTCGAGTATACCGTTCCAAAATTCCCGGTTTTATCGAAATAGAAGTAAAGCGGAGAGTTTAGTTCAATACGGTCGATACCATTGTCCAACCCCGCCCACAGATTTTCCTCATCATCTGCATATAAACTTAAAACAGTATTATTCTGTAATCCGCTCGATTTATTGATATGCTGTACCACATTGCCGGCTGTATCTATAATCACCACGCCGTTCAATATAGTACCATAAGCATAATATTTACCGGAGACCACAGCGCCGTTGTTAAGCTGATAAGTCTTTAAAAAATCATTGGCCTGATTAGCCCAGGGCTGTATTTTTATGCCGTCGTATATAAACAGCCCATCTTTTGAGGTGCCGATCAGGAATTCGTCTTTTTTATACGGCAGCATAGACAGCACCCCGTTATTACCTAAAATATTGCTGCCAGGAATATACTCCAGGACATTTCCCTTTAATTCGAACAGGCCGATGTTTAGTTGTTCTATAAAGAATCTTTTGCCCAGCTTGTATAAAAACACGCATGGATTAGCAGATTTAATGGTGGTTATTTTACCATCGGCATAAATATAAATGGCACCGAACGACTGGAATAAAACACGGTCACCATCAACATATATTTTCCAGATCTCTTCGTTAAGAACATCCTTTTTAGGGACCCGGGGGATAAGTGAATGGTAAGTAAGGAAGCCCTTGCTGTTATTTTGCCAGTATCCGAATTCGCCAAAACCGCCGACGTATATTTTGCCCTTGCCATCTGTAGCTACAGCCCTTACAACAAGGTCATTGGGCATGGTATGTACTTGCCAGTATTTTCCATCATAGGAAAGCAAGCCATCGGCATTGCCGAAGTACATAATGCCATGCTCATCCTTTGTTATTGACCAATTTTGATTACCCGATTGATATAGTGCCTTGGAGTAGTTTTGCACGTAAGGCACCCCAATATTTTTTATATCACCCGCGGCGGCTATATGAGATATTAGCAACAGAAATAATAAAGTATAAATATGTTTCCTGATGATACGATGCATTAGCGGTATAATTGGATCAGCTTAATCCGGTAAAGTTAATATTATGAATGCAATGTAAATAATATGTGTCTTTAAGTTAAGAGAAATGTTTTTCACCCTCTTTCCGGCTTGCCTGGGAGAGGGTCGAACAGCGCAGCGCATTCGGGGTGAGTCGATTGTTCGCCATGCATTTGCGTCAATGTCGCACGTATACTTTACTCACCCGGTCTTTGCTTCGCTCGACCACCCTCTCTATCGCTGCGCGACAAAGAGGGAATTAAAAATGTTAGCCATTCTAATTAAAAAAGTTAGATCAAAATTATCGATACCGTTCTTTAAGCAAATTCATCATATAAACGTTATTCGCCCATTGATCAGAAACAGGTTTTTGGAATAAGGCAGGTGTACCATATATGGATATGGGCCAAATTCGGGCGTAATGGTTACCAGGGCATTAGCTTCGGACCGCTTGCGTTCAATAACCTTATCCCACCAGTTTAAATGATGCTGTAATGCTTCATTCCACTCGGGCGCTGCCGGATCCGGAACTTGCGGCCCTTCGGGATAACCTACCCGGGCATGAATATGTTCTGTGCGGTTAATTGCCAGCGTTATTGCTTCCTGCTGATCCTCTAAAAAAGATTCGGCTACGTTTACCCAGTGCGAAACATCGAGCGTAATGCGAAGCCCGGGTAGCCTGTTCAGATAATCAAAGGTAATATGGGCAGCAAAAGTAAATTTGTTACGATGCGTTTCATGCAATACCTCTACACCGCAACTGCCTGAATGCTCGGCGGCCCGCTCTATCAACTTTTTATTTTGTTCGAAAGTAAAATAATCCTTCCCTGTTTGCGAATCGATTTTGAGCGCCTTATACGGCTTTACCATATCGAGCCAGGCGGCATAATTATCAAAATGTTTTGCAAAGTCAGCATCATAAGTACCATAATGCTGCGGGATAACTGCCAGGCCATATTTTTCAAAAATATTCCAAGCCTCGTCTAGTTCATTCACCGCCACATCATTTGGGATGCCGTATTCCACACCGTCATAACCTGCATCCTTCACCTTTCGGCAAAATAGATCCCAGCTCATTTGCTCGCATCCCCATCTGGGGCAAAAAAATTTGATTTCCAATGTTTCCGGTCTTAATGTTACAATATTACTTCACCTTCAGGGTTATCTCATCTTCTTTTTTGTAGAAAATCCCTATCCGCCGATAAGCCTTTCGCACCTGTGGATATGATCGCGTTGTTAGGCACTGTTTGTACAGGTGTAATACACGACAAATTCTTTTCCCTAAAAAGTTTGTTATAACTCAAATTATATGCCGAGATCACTGACCATCGGGGTTTATCTGATGTATTGGCTTCAGACATGTGCAGGGTAATCTGAAAGATTGAAATTTTTCTAATGTGCCCTGCCTTGTTCACTGTCGGCACCGCCAGTATCACGTTTTGGCGGTGTATTGGTTGATTTGCCGAAGCTATAAGTAAATGCCAGGGTTGCCACCTGCCTATCCAAAGAGTTATGGAACGTTGCAGTTGCATCCGCGATATTGGTGATGGTGCCGCTCGGGTTGAATGTGTGAAGGATATCGCGCATACTTAACTTGATAGAGCCTTTATTGTTTAATACCTTTTTCTGAACGGCGGCATTAAGCATACCTTTGGGTAAGGTAACAAATTGGCCATAGACACCCCCGTTATCATAAAAGCCGCTTAATTCGACGTTCCAGGTTTTTGATATCGTGAACTGGTTGCTGCCATTGAAATCCAATGTATTTTTTGACTGACTAAGGTAGCCCGTATAAAATTGACCCTGGTAATTATTATTATATACCTCGGCATACAGATTAATCGTCCACCATTTGGCAGGCTGTAAATTAGTATTGATTGAAAAATTTAATGTTTTCAGTTGCCCTATGTTTCCGGTGGTACTGATAAATACGTCGCCGATGTTATGAATAGTTTCACCTTGAACATCGGTTGTATAATCATATGCAACTGCAACGGTAAACAAGTTTTTAAAACTATAAGCCAGTTTATAATTATCGGTAAACTGCGGTTTCAGAAAGGGGTTGCCGGAGAAATAGGTAAACTCATCCACAAAAAATGTAAAAGGGTTTAAACTGCCATAATTCGGCCGACCTATCCGGCGGCCATAAGAAAGAACCAGCACGTTATGCTTCGCTGTATCAAGGCTATACGAAAGATAAGCGGTTGGAAACAGGTTGGTATAATGATTAGCAAACGATGAATCGGCCTTTTCGGCATTGCCTAACTGGTGCCCATCGCCATTGGTATTTTCTACGCGCAAGCCCGTTTGTAATGAGAACCTGCTGAAATCTTTATTAAAATTAATATAAGCAGCATTTATATTCTCTTTATACAAAAATTGGTTGGTGTTATTATAATCAATGGAGCTTACGCCATCAACTACGTTAAAGTAATTAGCAGCGTTATTCGTATTTACATAGCTGCTTTTAATGCCAGCCTCAAGCTTTGCCTTACCTTTAAGCGGATGGGAATAATCAGCCTTGGCGGAGTAAATATTAATGGTAGACGGCAAATTATCACTCAGCGTTTGCGAGTTTGTTAAAGTACCGCTGGGTAAAAAAGTATTATTTACAAACAACTGGTTACTACCCGATACATCGCGAATATAGTCCAGGTCGAAGTTAAGCGTCCTGCCTGTACTATCATATTTATGGGTATAGTTCAGGTTTATGCCTTTGCTGTTAAAGGTATTTTTGGATATATTTTGGGTGTTGATTGTCGAGTCCAATTCGCCGTTTTTACCGTAGAGCAAACTATATACCGGGCTATTGTCATGATCGGACGATATGGTGCCGGTAAATACTACCCCCCAGGTTGTTTTCGGCGAAACGTAATAGTCCATTCCCGCTTTAATATTGGTATTGTTGCTTGTGGGCCTGAAATAGGAAATATCCTTTAAAGACGAGGTTTGATTTCCGCTCGCGTCAAAATAACCCCGGTCAATTTCAAGCCTCCTAAAAGTTCGCTCCTGATCATAAGCAACGTTAGCAAACAGGTTAACTTTGTCTACATGGTAATTAAGGTTAATGCTTTCATTCATACGCCCATAATGCCCTTGCGCAAGATCAGCCGATGCCACTGCATTAAATCCCCTGGTAGTATTTTTTTTTGTTTTGATATTGATTACGCCCGCGTTTCCTGCAGCATCGTATTTGGCCGGTGGATTATCCATCAGCTCAATCTGGTTTAATGACGAAGCCGGTAAAGAGCGCAGATAAATAGCTAAATTGGCGGCTGATAGATATGTAGGTTTATCATCAATCATCACCAATACGCCGCTTTTTCCCTTAAAAGTAATATTGCCATCGGCATCTACCTGCACACCAGGTGTTTTTTCCAACACCTCCAAAGCGTTAGCACCGGTATTGGATATTAGCGCGCCTACGTTAACTACAGTGCGATCAACTTTTTGCTGTATATATGATTTTTGGGCGGTTACGGTTACGTCATTCAGCGTTTTTTCGGCTGGAGATAGCATAAATGCCGGTAAATTAACCGGATTTTGCTGGCTGACAGTTACATTGCCACTACGGAAACTTTTGTAACCGATATAGGTTGCTACTACCCGGTAAGTATTGTCTTTTAAGTTTTGAAAGTTGAAGCTACCATCTTGTTTCGCAAGTTGACTAGCTACCTGTGTAGAATCTTTTGCGATAAGTAAAATAACGGTCGCGCCGTTGAGTGGCTTTTTCCCCTCGTCTAAAACTGATCCTGAAACTTTGCCACTATTGGTTTGCGCATTGGCAAAATTAAATAGTAATACCGAGAATAAAGTTAAGGAAAGTAGCTGTATCAGTTTCATGGCCATATGACGCCAGTTGAACAGGAATCGTTACATAAAAGTTACAAATTTATATTTGAGGATCAATATATGATGTTTAAAGTGAGCTATTGAATTGTTACTAATAAAACAAAACGCAAGCTATTTAATCGGCTTCACTACTTTGAATAATCCGTTCCAGTATCAATTGAATAGATTTTTCCATACTTTTCGCCGGGTTTGCGCTAAACTGATCATTCGAACGGTTTGCCATAATCACATTAAAGGAAATAGCCTGATGCCCCAGCTTGGCTGCTAATCCATATATCGCCGCAGTTTCCATTTCCATGTTGGTGATCTTCTTTCCGCAAATATCCATCCCAGTTAGTTTTTTCAGTAAATCCGGAAAATTTGATCCTCCACGCAGCACCCTGCCCTGTGGTGCGTAAAATCCCGGCGCTGTTAAAGTGATGCCCGATAAAAACCCTTTTCCTAAAGTACTCATTAATATTGGGCTTGCAAAAGAGATGTAAGGGTTTAAACCCGACCACAACGCTGTACTCTCGTTAAAGGCTTTAAGTAAGGCTAACGCATCGGCCGGAACAGCGGCGTTATAGTAGTGCATCAGGCTGTCCATCCCAATAGCATGACTGGAAACCAGCAGACTATCCACCGGCACATCAGGCTGTAAAGCACCGGAAGTACCTATCCGGATGATATTCAATGATGTCAGCTTCTCTTTAACAGTTCGCGACTCCAGGTCTACATTGGCCAGGGCATCCAATTCATTTAACACAATATCGATATTGCCGGTGCCGATTCCGGTGGAGATCACTGTTAACCGTTTGTTACCCAACCACCCGGTGTGGGTAATAAACTCCCGGTTACTCTTTTCCAGTTCCAGCCGGTCAAAATGCCGGCTTACTTCTACTACTCGCGAAGGATCCCCAACGGTAATAATTGTTCCCGCAATATCATTGGGCAGCAGTTTTAAATGGTATACACTTCCATCCGGATTAGTAATCAAGTCTGTATTAAAAAATCTTAACATCGTGGTAATTCCTTATATCCTTATAAAGGTACTGATTTCCTCCTCGCTAGTGCATGCATGCCATGTATACCTTCAACCCATCAATCCCCTCGCTTCCTTCGTAATCAGTGTTCCCACTGCACCCGCATTCAACACTTATACCGTGATACAGCAGATCACGATCAACATAGCATTTTGCACATCTTCATATCAAAAAGCTCCTTCAGACGGCTTTTTGATAAATTCTGTAAATCGCCATACCAATTTAAATGCAACGTCGAGCCGTGCATTATTTAGAACGATTCTAAAAATACAACTACTGTAATTATCACTTGTTATATCCATTACCTTTGCGCAGATGCTCAAAAAAACAATTGCCATATGTTTGCTTGTTGCGCTGATAGGTTCAAACTTTTCGCGCTTCTTCATATATGCCGGTTTTGAGCTGAATCATAAATACATCGCCGAGAACCTTTGCATTAACAAAAATCGCCCCTGGATGCATTGTAATGGACATTGCTACTTCATGAAAAAGATTAAAGAGGCACAGGAAAACGAAAAAAAGCAGGACCGGGCCGATCAGCAAAATCATTTCCAGGAAGCACTTCCAGTAGTATTGCCGGTTTCAATGCTTGCATTTAAAGAGGACAATCCGAAGATTGTCTATCCATCAATAGCAACACCGGAAATCATCCAGCGTTCATATTCTATTTTACTCCCGCCAAAAATCGTTTGATTACCCTTAGGGGGATTATGTGTTGCCGTCTGACAGCACAAGTTTTTCAATTTCTATTCAATGTATTACAGGCTGGTTTAAACTAAGCTGAGTAGTTGCGTTGATTATAAGTCATTTCAAACAGAAAATTATGTTTACTATTTCAAAAAAATGGGCTATTACAGCTGTAACGGCTATATGCAGCCTCATATTTATTACCTCGTGTAAAAACAAAGCTGATTACCAAACAGCAAGAAAACAAGTGCTTGACCTGCACGATAAAGTTATGGCAGATGCTGGTAAGGCTGAAAGCAATGAGATGCAATTTAATGCTTTGCTAAAATCTGGTTTAAAACAGCTAAAACTGAATCAGCCCTCATTGGATACAGCAGCTGGCAGAATCCAAATAACAGCCTTAAATAAAGAGCTGGGTAATGCCGATGACCAGATGGAAAACTGGATGCATGCTTATAATAATGATTTCAAGGGTAAAACAGATCAGGAAGCACTCGACTATTTCAATAATGAAAAAGCCAAAGTGTTGAAAATTGATAGTTTATATAAAGGTGCGCTAAAGTCATCTGATACTTATTTAAAGCAGTTGAACATAAAGCCGGATACATCCATGCATATGGACAGTAAAATGAAGATGTAAGCAATGAAACAAAGCTCTTAAATCATGATCATCTTTTTTGCTTGCTGCTATTGCAAAAATATTCAGGCACTAATTAAACTGGGATAAATAAAATATGCTCAAACGCCTTACCATATGGTTACTGATCTTTGCGGTTTTTATCGCGAACTTCTCCATAGCGTTTGTATACGTAGGCTTTAAACTCAACCAGCAATATATCGCTCAAAATCTCTGCATCAATCGTTTCAAACCTAGTCTTCACTGTAATGGTAAATGCTATTTTATGCGAAAGATCAAACAAGCCGAGGACAACGAAAAAAAACAAGCTGCAAAAGGTAGCTCAGGCCGGATGGAAATACCTTTTTTTCAGGAGCCCTTTAGTATTTCATTTTTAGAACCCACAATGGCAGAGAAGGCTGCAATAAGTATTCAAACTTCTGCTTATGCATATAGCAGCCAATATTTAAATTCTATTTTCAGACCGCCTAAGTCGGTGGTTTAATGCACATTGCAATTAATTTCAATGTACTATAGCCCTAATCTACGATAACCTATCGTATCAAATTTGCCAGCCAAATGGTTGGAAACCTGCTAATTCTTAGACATTAAATAAGAATACGCGTCCCATGGAAACTATCTGGGGGACAACTATTCTTAAATGACAATATTATATGAAAACTCAGTTACGATTTTTTTATTTACTTTTTATACTGCTGATGATATCCATGGGTCAAATGGCTCTCGGAAAAACCACACTCATCGATGGCAAAATCACCGGTAGGGTAACCGATAAAGTAACCGGCCAGCCTGTGCCCGGTGTAACCATTACAATACCCGATTTAAAAATAGCAACTAGCACAGATGCCGATGGCATGTATTTGCTTAAACGACTACCCAGAGGCGAATACCTGATACAGGTAAGCGCAATAGGATATGCCAGCGAAACTAAAGTAATTGACTTGGGCAATACTTATTCCGTTGATTTTAAGCTATCAACCTCTAATTATGAACTTTCAGATATCGTAGTGACCGCTTTGGGTAACACAACTACCCGAAACCGTGCGACTATACCCATTACGGTAGTGACCAATAAGATGATCTTAGAGGGTACTGCAAATACCGCTATTGATCTGATCGCAGCACAGCCCGGTGTTAATGAAACTACCGAGGGTGCCGGTACTACTAAACCACAAATTAACGGCTTGGGGTTTGACCGCGTGTTGACATTGATGGACGGCGTACCGCAGGAGGATTTTCAATGGGGAGACGACCATGGTATATTGATTGATCCTTATGCGATACATGATGCCGAAATAATAAGGGGCCCGGCTTCGCTGCAATATGGTGCCAGTGCCGAAGCCGGCGTGATAAGTTTTAAATCAGCTCCTTTGCCTGATAACGGAACTATTGTGGGTAGTGTGCTTACCGAATACCATACCAATAATGGTTACCTTGGAACCTCACTAAACGTAGCAGGCAATCATAATGGCTTTGTATGGAGCCTGCAATCAAGCGGCGAAGAAGCACACAGTTACTCTAACCCTAAAGACGGTTATGTTTGGGGCACAGCCTGGAACCAGGTAAACGCAAGGTTAGTGCTTGGCCTTAACCGCTCATGGGGTTATTCGCGCCTAACGATAAGCGCCCTACACCGGAGGATAGAAGTACCTGACGGAAACCGCGACAGCACCGGTCGATTCATATTCGACTCGCCGCAAAACGGTAAGATTTATCCGACCCGTTCAGACTTTTTATCTTATAACGCGAATATCGCAGGCGACAAAATTCTGGAAGAATACCAGGCATGGTGGCAAAACAGTATCAATGCAGGCAAAGGCAAAATAGGCCTGGATATCGGGTTTACACAAAGTGTTCACCATGATATTGATACCGGCAGCATTGGCTCCGGTAACTTTCTGGTAAACGATATTCCTTATTCCTTCAAATATCAGATAGCCGGGGAGAAATCCGGCTTGAAACTAACTACCGGGATTAACGGTATATATGAGTGGCAGAATAATGGTACCGCGCCACCTGCGCCCTATGTAGCCGACTATGAAATTCCGAATTATACCAATTTTGAAATAGGCGGTTATGCAATATTGGAGAAAAACTTTAAAAATTTAACCCTAAGCGGCGGATTGCGCTTTGACCGGACAGACTTTGTGGGCGATCCGATGTCATTAAACGATGCTGGCAACATTGTTCCGTCCGCAACACCAGGATCTACGGTACAATTTGCCGGGTTTAACAATAAGTACACAGGCCCATCTGGCAGCATTGGTGCATCATACCAGTTACCTGATAACAATTATGTAAAACTAAACGTTTCAAAAAGTTACCGTGCGCCTGCTATTAATGAATTAACCAGCAATGGCCTTAACATTGGTTCAAATGCGGTGCAACTAGGAAATATTAATCTAAAAGCGGAGCAAGGTTACCAGATTGATCTTGCCTATGGATATGACGGTAAAGATGTAAGTGTGGAAGCGGACGGTTTCTACAACCATATCAGCAACTTTATATTTGCAAACAGGACCGATTCTGTTTCCCAGGGGTACCCTGTATACCGGTTTGTATCCTCAAATACAGCAATTATCGAAGGTGTTTCGGGCCACTTAAATATACATCCGGCTGGCGCTAAATGGTTTGAACTGGATAACGGGTTTACTTATATCTACTCCCATATCCCTAATTCTTCAGATTCAACCAGCCATGTTCCTTATACCGCTGCCCCGCATTTAAATTCTGAAGTTAAGTTACGCTTAGATGGTGGCCATAACTCATTTCTAAGAGGTACTTATCTGAAATTTGGGTTACAGCATGATTGGGCGCAGAATAATATTTACAGTGCCCTTAACACCGAGATACCATCTGCACAGTATACTTTGTTCAACGCAGGCATAGGTACCAATTTTGTCAATCAGAAAACAGGCAAAATCATATGTGCTTTATATGTGAATTGCACCAACCTTACCAATGTGGCCTACGCCGACCACCTGAATTTGGCACAATACTTTCTGGCTTACAATGGCACTCCCGTTACGGTGACCAAACAAAGCCAGGGTATTTACAACATGGGCAGGAATATCAGCTTTAAACTGGTTTTCCCGTTCGGTAGTAACGGTAACAAAAACGTGTCAGCAGAGTAATTACATAGAGGCAAAACGTAAGTATTGCCATGATATTAATCCGGGCATTTTCTATAAATGAAAGGCCCGGATTAGTTCAAACTTTAAAGGTTGATTTACCTATTGTTGTTTATTTACTTTTAGAGTATAGTTTTTATAAGATTAATTATTTGCTATAATAATCAGAGCGTAATTATTCTCAATTATTCCCCAAATAAATTTTTGCTTTATTTTGCATTTCGGACACAGCACCCGATTGAGATTTCACCGGCATGGTTAAAATTTGTTTAGCATAATTACTTGCTTCGTTTATATTTCCATTTTTCTTATAAAACTCAAAAAGTACGTACTTAGGATACATTCTGTTGGGAATATAATGTATTGCCTGCATATAATATTTTTCGGCCATATTATAATTTTTCATAGCAGCATAATCGTCCCCAATTCCTATTAAGCAAAACTCATCGGTAGTTTTTTGGTTGGCTAAATCTAACATTGCTAAACTTTTGGCATAATTGTTTTGCCGGTTTAACACTTTGCCGTATTCGGTCAATAAATCAGGATAATCATCCAGATTTTTATATGCCAAATTGTACTGATAGCTTGATTCATCAAGGTGATCACCGTTATATAGTTCTTCAGCAAGATGAGTCTCTTCATATCCTTTCAATCTGTTATACCCCCAATAGCTTAAATAAATAAGCGAAAAAGTGCCAAACAAGACTGAAGCTATTTTTAACGCAACCGGAACTGAGAACTTTAATTGAGGTGGAAATGTATTATTAATCAACGCTATTAATATTACCAGGAATAACAAATGACTTTGATTTTCTAAAGGATAAGATACCAGGCCTGATACTAATACAGTAATCAGGCTAATCGCAATACTAAGTTCAAATGTATTTCCTTCCGAAAATTTATGCTTAAACTCTTTAATATTCAGTTTCCTTAACAACAGGAATAGTAGGGCGCCAATAACTGCAATCCCAATTATTCCTAATTCAAAAAATATTTGCAAATAATCATTGTAGGCATAAATAACTTTATCTGCCCAAAAGGAAGCGTTATTGTTTTTTTCTTTAGCGTAATAATCTATCTGGTATTTTCCATAATAATTTTTAAAGCTGTTTAATCCATGTCCAAAAATTGGCTTATTTAATGCACCGTTCCAACTAATGTTCCATATAACCAACCTTCCGTTGGATGATCCCTGCTTATATTTAAACATATAAAAGAATAAGCCAATAGCGATTAATATGCCTATAGTTATTATTGCGGCTTTTGATTTTAGCCGATGGGGGATAAAGTTTAGTACATCTGCAAAATAAAGTAAAATACATAGGGATAACAGAATAGAGATCCTGGAATCCAAAATCGGCAACAATACCACAATTAACCCAATTAAAAGTGCCGATAATGGCCTGGTGTATTTTTTATACACGGTACTATAATATCCACCAATGCCGATAGGGATTAAGTAAACAAGAAAGATAGCATACGGCCCGGGGTTTAAAAAGGGACCAGTAACTTTAAAGTTAATGTTGTGTGAAGGGATCACGCCATAAAGCTGCAATAATCCCTCAATGCACAAAAATATACCCAGTACGGTAAATATAATATTCACAAAAAAATTGAGCCGCTCTTTTTTTACAAGAGCTGATAGCATACGAACATTAAAATAGAAACACCACGTTAATAAGCGGGCAATGGCTTCATCAATATTTTGCTTTTCATTTATAGCAAGTGATGTTATACCATACAATATATAAACGAGTACCAAAATATCAACTACATTTATTTCTATCCTTTTTAATGCTTTGTTACAAGCAATAAACAGTAGCGTAATTGATATATTTAACGGGATTATAATAAGTATATACAGGTTTTCTGCCTGTACCTCCGGCTGGGGTAACCTGCTGTAATACACAAACGGTAAAGCCCAGGTTACCCCCCACAATAATGCTAATATTATTAAACGAGGTGGTGTTGTTTTCTGAACCTCTACATTCATAATTTACTGCTTTTTTGAATTGTAGATTGGGATAGGTAAGCGTCAATATCTTTTAACCCATCAGAAGCCGGTGATTGATATTCAATACGTGAGATCTTTCCCTTATCGCCAAATGCAACCATAGGATATATTTTCATATTGTCATCAGGATAGGTTATTTTGTTCGCCGTATCAAGCAAAATATGTTTGGAGTAGAATACTTTATTGGTTAAAATGAGCCTTAAAAGCTTTACTGAATTAATACGTGTAAACACATAGTATATATGAGGATTATTGTAATTATCCTGGGTATATTGTTCTGCCGATGTAATGCAACCCTCACAACCTTGGTTTGGCAATATCAAATATATATTTCTACCCGGGGGCAAATCTGTTTTTTTATTTAGCGAACAAATTTCATTGGCCAATTTTTTGAGTGCCGGTTCCGACAATTGCCACGATGTTAACGGAATAACAACAAGGCTAATTAACAGTAATTTGTAAAAGCGAATATTGTGCAAGATTTTCATTTTTATTTAATTTATTAAGGAAGTATATTCCCTTATCGGTTATAAAATAATTGTTTAAAGAGCAATTTAATGGCAGCTGATAATTGGTGAGGTAGTTGAATTTATTATCAAAAAACAATAACAACGGCTGCTTTTCAGCCTCTAACTTTTTATGGAGCTGAGATTTTTTAAGTGGCAACTCTAATACCCTTACATATAATTTGTATTTGGGTAAATAGATGATATTTCTGTATGAAAAATTAGCTGCATAATGATCATCTATTAAATCTTCGAAGCCTTTTTTGTACATAGAATCAATCGGAATATTCATTGAATTTATGCAGAATGATTTTGGATATGTCCCATTATGATAAGTTACATTATTGTTCTTATCAACCATCACTAACCTATGCTCAGCCGGAAAGCTAATAAGTAACGTATCATTATAATTAGTTGTGTAAAATACCCTGTAATAACTCCCCCCCCAATTGGCTGCATCATATATTTGTGGGTATTTAACAGCAAAGCTACTTTCATCATTAGCCAACCCTGTGGATATCTTTACAAGGCGATTCCCTGCCAAAACCTGTGTATTCTCACCCATCGTAAAACCTGTGCTAATAATTTCATTTTTATTAAAATACATACCTGAAAAAGTAGCTACAAAAGGGTTGGGATTAGTTGCATAACTTGTATGCGAAGCCGGTTTAATAAAGTTTTTTTCAATATATATTTTCCCGGTATGGTTAATAACATAAAAGGTTTGCTTATTCCGACTATATAATAGTATGGAATCGGGGCTATTATATTTAAATGCGGATGCTTTTATATTTTTAAGATTAGCGTCTTTTATATTTATACATTGATACCTTTTTTGATTATTAAGATCAAAAAAAACTAATCGTTGAAAAACATGATCCAAAACAATTAATGAATTACTGGTGGCAACATATTGTATTGGAGTAAATGGATCTACCACAGTACTATCGTCTAACGGTAGATTATAAGCGGGTTTTAAATCGAATGAAATATTAGCATGCCGGGATGGTATTGTACCATTATTGCACGATGTGGCAAAATAGTTATTGCTATTCTGCTGACATCCTGCAAAAACAATACTGCTAAAAAACAGTAATATATAATTTCTCATATTATGAAAAGATAAAGGGGAGAATAACAGCTGTTAATTTTTGTTAGTTAAAAGTATTAGCAGTTATGCATATGCCTGCATGGTATTATTATTAATTATTAAAGAACACATGTATAGCCCCCTTCTGTTGGGACGCACTGCCCTCCCAGGGGAGCAGGAGCGCAATATCCATTATTATAATATTGTACATATGAACATTCGGCCTGTGCCCCGCTTGAGGCTACTTTAAGATTAGATAATGATAAGAAGTTTGACCCTTTATGGGGCTGTACTGAAATTGTAAGGTTTAATACAATTACTCCAAGTGCAATTGCACCTGCAAGGATTCTTTTTTTATACGTTTTCATAATTTAATTTTAGTTTAATGTTTATAACTATTATTTCTCACCCTTTACTTCAACTTGTTTTGGCAGCAGGCCGGTCTATTCATAATAAAAAATTATTGTCTCTTTAATATATTAGTTTATAAAGAGGAGGATAATTCACTCTTATTTTATTCGCCTACTACGCAAGATGGATATAGCCCGGAGTATGTTACACAGTATCCCCCAATTCCACCCGGAATACATTGTCCATTATTGCTATATAAAACATAGGAACATTCGGCCTGGGCACCACTGGAAGCTATTTTAAGCTGCGACAGTGAAAGTGCATTGGAGCCTTTATTTGGATTTATTGATATTGTTAAGTTAAGTACAATTACTCCCAGAGCAATTACACTTGCAATGATTGTTTTTTTATAAGTTTTCATAAAATGTAAATTTTAAATTTAGTTAATGGTTATAGTTATTATCCTCGCTCTTTATACCTTTAATTCCACACGTATGTACCAACGGCGCCTGCATTAAGCGCTGTGTTTAATACTTTTTGGTGATAATTGATGGAAAATGCTTGTGTGTATGGCTTATCGTTCAATACAATTAATATCTTTTCTCCTTGCGGATTAATGAAAGCCGTATTAGGCAAATTCTCATTATTGTCAGACCAAATCCTGGATGAGCCCGGACGCACAAATTTGGCAGCATGTGCAATAATGTAGTAGGATGGGTTACGTATAACGCTATCACCTATTATAGTTACACCACCCATGCAAATGTCACATCCCGGCTTAATAACATGCGGCGCATAATACATATCGGTAGCAAGGTTCCACTCCAATACATTCCGGCTCCAGTTGCGTGTAGCTCCAATTATAAGGTTTTTAACATGCCAGGCCAGGTTTGATGAAAGATCGGCATCCTGACTGTTTACCCATTGTTCTGTAAAATAAAGGTTGTATAAAGGATATTTTTGGTGCACATAGCTCATTGCGGCAATATTGCCTGCATATAAATGGAAAGCGGTACCATCCACATATTTACGTGTGTCTTTATCATCAAGTATACTTAGCGGATAGTCAAGCCTATCCAGGTTATGGTCATATAATATAATCTTGGTTCTTATAGCATTTTGCTTAAAATAAGGCCCCAGGTATTTTTTTATAAATAAATTCTGTTCATCAGCCGGCATAAGCATGCTCGGGCTATTCCCCGGGTGCAGGGGTTCATTTTGAACTGTAATCGCATCTATCTTAATACCTTGCCCAGCCATTTCATTTATATATTTTATAAAATACTGTGCGTATGTAGCGTAATATTCAGGCTTTAAACTACCACCAATTGCATTATGGTTTGTTTTCATCCATAGTGGCGGCGACCATGGTGATGCCATTATTTTTATTGATGGGTTTATGCTTAAAATATCATGCAGTAACGGAATCAGGTCTTTTTTTTCCTCCTCAAGCGTGAATTGGGTTAATTGTGGGTCAGTTTGGCCAGCCGGCAAATCATCGTAAGAAAATACATGGTCGCTCATGTCCGACGAACCAATGCTTAATCTTAAATAACTTATACCTATATGGTTACCTTTGGTATCAAATAATTCATCTAATAATTCCTGTCGTTTTGTTTTCGACATTTTGTTTATCACTATTGCACTTCCTCCTGTAAGTGTAAAGCCAAACCCATCAATTTTTTGGTATTGTTCTTTATCATTAACATTTATGCAAATCGAATTAGTTTTTTGAGCAGAGAAGGTCAGGCTGTCAGCCTGACGTTCAAATAACACCGAATGCTGCGGATCCGTTAGCCAAAATGAAACTACATTAGCAAGCGGCTTAACTCTGTTAATAAAAGATCCTGTAATGATCAATAAAATGCCCAATAGCATTATAATTAATAGTGATTTGTACCATACATTAGTTTTTTTTATGATCATACAATTATTCAATTAGCTGCCAGTTTTTATCAAAATATCCCTGTGCTATTTCGTCTTCGCTATTATAATTCCACACCTGGTAATCATACCATCCTTTAAGCGGCAGGTTTTCCAGTTGTTCCGCCAGGAAGTTTTTAGAATTGGTATTTATAATTAGCACATAACGTTTATTATTTAGCGGGTTGGGATATACCAATGAATAATTCAATGCGCTGCCACTGAATACTTTATTAGCAATTGTTATTGAACCGGCAAATTTGTGTACGGGTAGCTTGCTTAATATAGAGTAGGCCAGTGTACCGGGCAACATATCACCCAGCAAAATCAAATTGGAGTTAGTGATGTCATTACTATTCAGGTTTTGATCTTCTTTCGCCAAACAATCTCCAAAAAAGTTATACTTCCAATTGTCTGTAAAAAGTTTACCTGCCACATCAAGTTTGCTTCTATTATTTGCTGTACCCTTAACCAAAATAAACCGGCCTGAGAAAACATCATTTACCGGCCCTTCTATATTATCTTGTTTTGCTGTAAAAGTGTTTTTGCTATTATCGATTACCAATGTTGTCTGGTTACTTTTTATCATATACTTTTTAGCTATATGATGGTTCAAAACAATTGCCGGATGAGTAGTATTTAGGAAAGACTTGATTTTCGCCAGATTAATATTAAATGAGTTAACATTACTTGTATTAATAAAAATAGTATCAGGTTTTACCGATGCATTTAATGTGGCCTTAGAACCGACATTTATACTGTTTAAAGTTATCCAGTAACAAGAGCCGTATTTAAGCTGGTATGTTTCAAAAGATATGTTCGATGGGTTTTTTAAAGCTTTATTGCTGAAGAAGTTGAATATTTTATCAGCGACATAATTATCAGGCACCATTTTGTTATAGAAATCCCTTGTGGGATTATTCATATTATCAAAATAAGCTTCGCCTTTTACTGCTTTAACTTTATTGATAATAGAATATATGATAGTTGAGTCTGATGCATGCCAATCATTTTTAGAACTTAAAATCAGTAATGGGATATTAAAGTAATTCTCGGCAGTATTTACAATGCTATTTTGCTTTACCCACTGTTGCGGAAAATCGCACTTATGATTCTCACATTCGGTATAGTTAATTTCCGGGCCTTCAACCCCTAAGGCGGCAAAAACAGAAGGGTAACGATTAGCTAACAATAAACACTGTAACCCACCGGAACAAGTTCCGTACAGGTATATTTTATTACGGTCGATATTATAGTTACCACAAACGTTATTAAATGCCTCAAATGTGGTTTTTGCAACAATAGGGTTAAGGTTATATTTTTCATAGATGCGGGAGCTTTCCCACAGTATTCCAAAGTGATATTTTTCGGCCAGCTGCTCAAGATATTCAATATGATCCTGAAAGGCTACATGCCAGCTCTCAATAAAAGGGTTTTGTTTTGCAACCCAGGGCATAATCACTACAAGTGGTATTTTTTTATCGGCCTTGTAACTATAAGGTATGTATACCATATAATTATTTATAGTTTCATCAACAACAGACCTAAATGCACCTAAATGCAACCCCGGCCTATTTTTATACGATATTTTGTACGACCCTAAAGACTGCAGTTCCCATACTGTAAGGCTTATTTTCCTGTTTAAAACATCATCATAACCGTTTTTTAAACCAAAGTCTTCCAGATAGTTAAACCTATCAATTAGGGTTTTCACAATTATTTTTTGTGAATCAGTTTTTGCTGCATTTTGTAGCTTAAGGTATAAACTGTCAACTAAATGTTTTTCATCGCCATATACAAAACACTGGCGAAAGTTATCAGGCCCGACTACCAATTGCAGGCTGTATACGCCATGCTTTAAACCTTTTAACGGAATTTTCCAGGAACTGCCTTGGGCCACGGTTTGTTTATATACTTGTTCGCCCAAGGGGTTATATATATAACAATTGATCTTATTTGTATAATTTAATACTTCAGGATAGTTTATTTTAGCCGTTAAAACATCACCTGTTTTAATAATGTAATCGTTACAGATGCTATTATAATTTATACCTAATTTATATTTCCTTACAAAGTTTAGTGAGCTTAAATCAAAATGGAAGCTCATCGCCTCCGAATCGTTTTCCACTTGAATGACAACCAGATTTTTGCCTTTGTGAAAATGGGCAAACCCCGCAAATTCATCCTTTGTTATGTTTTTGGAATGAGCCGATAAACAGAATTTTCCATTAACCCATATTTTTATCCCATTGGTAATACCTGTTAATACCGCAAGATTTTGTTCAGTTTTACTATATATTGTAGCAACCCCATAACACCTGAACTTTTGTTTAAGTGCGAACGCTTCAGCCAGATCAACATAATCTTTTGTTTGCGTGTAGCAGGTATCTTTTAGCTTATATCCATTATAAATAGCAGCATTTTGCAGATGGCTTCGCGAATCGTTTAGTAAAAAATGGCTTATAAAATTATAATCAGCTGTGTCAATACCTAACATTTTGAAGGAAACTGATTCACCGGTTTTTCCCGTATCGATAGATTTAAATGGCCCTATTAAACGCCAGTTTTTTACTGCAATGCATGTATCAATTTTGTTTAAATCACTTATTTCGTTTTTAGGCGTATTAGTATTGCACCCCGATAAAATGGGGCTAATGATTAAGATTAAAATACCGTAAAAAAACGATAGTAACTTCATAGCTTAATAAGGCCGGATTAAGGTTGGGTTTAATTATTTCGTGGCGAAATAATCCCTCTATAATGTCTTGGTTCGACAGCAAATTTAGAATTTGATTGTTCAAAAACAAATATATTTCGAACGCACTTTGCTTTATATCAGACACTTATACAAACACCAATCCGTTTTAACCACAAGTGCAGAATGGGGTAAACTAAACTTAGAAATTAGATTTATTTGGTTACATTAATTTTATTTTGATACGCTTAATTAACAAGAAAAAATATATAATATTCCCTTAAGTGCATGACATTCTATTTATAAAATAGATGGGCGTAGCCTAAACGCGGATAAAACTTATTCTCTTTTGAAGTTTTTTTGCTGGATTTTGAGGTATATCATCCTTCAAAAAAACGCTATAAAATATCACCTTAAAAATGTACATTGGTTGTTATGCAAACCACCATCAAAAAAAATGCAACTCCTAAAACCAATGTAACTAATGTTACCACAGGAGGTAAATCCCTACCCGCTGTCCCCGTGCTGCAGCAAAAGCCAAAAAAGCAAGAAGAAATTCCCCAGCTAATGGCTAAGCCGCAAAATACCCCCGTCTCGCGGTTTGCAATACAGGCGGCGGCTCGCCCGGCGGATGACAGCGTAAAGCGCACTCCATTTGCCATGCAAATGAAAGAAAAAGAAGCCCAGCCACAAGCCCGGCCTATTACCCGTTTTAACCCCGTACAAAGAAAAGTAAACAGTACTGGCATACCTGACAGCCTGAAAACAGGCATAGAAAACCTGAGCGGCTACGACATGAGCGATGTACGTGTACAGTATAATAGCGATAAGCCCGCCCAACTACAAGCCCATGCCTACGCACAGGGCACAGATATACATATAGGTCCCGGACAGGAACGTCACCTGCCACACGAGGCCTGGCATGTGGTGCAACAGAAGCAAGGTAGGGTACAAGCGACAATGCAAATGAAGAATGTTGGAGTTAACAATGATGCAGGACTGGAGCATGAGGCGGATGTGATGGGAAGCGCTGCCCTTGAAAGGAGTAACAGTGTTGCGCAAAAAATGAGCGAAAATGATTTAGTACAACCGTTTAAAAATCCTCTTGCCAAAAACGATGATCATACTATATCAATTTTTAAAACTTCAGCTATCGTACAGAGGACTGTAAAGGAAGATATAGACGCAGCTAAGGATGATATTAGTAATACAGATGGATATACAGAAAGGGTGCTAAATGGCCTGAATGAATATACAGAAAAGATTTTATACGCCGAGTCGCAACAAAACTCTCATCTCGAACTGCCTAAGGAAGTAGGTGAAATGGCAAAGGGCATGAAAGTCTGGGGTGCAAACTACTACAATAAAGCACAAGCATACTTATATGAAGCCCAAAAAGTTAATGATCATACAAGAGTAGGCCAAAATGAAAGCGTATGGACACTTTCAAGGCTGGGGCAAAACACAGATTCAGAGCCCGACACGCAATCCTTGAAAATAACGTCCGGCACAACTGGCATACGACAAGCCATTGAATTAAAAACCTGTACTACTGAAAATGAAAGTAACATGGCTAAGTTAGTGCAGGACGGCCTGGCACAACTGCGAAAACGAGAAAAAACAGGCGCCTATAGTAGTCTTTTATTGACGGTACATAACGACCATCCCAAGAATATATACCCATATACTTCTACAGACTGGAGTCCAGACCTAACCGACACAAATGCTATTGAGAATAAGCTATTAGTACGCATAAACTCCACAGGAAAAGGATCTGACATTAAATTGCCGCTTGAAGTGAGGCTGGAACACAAAGGGAAGCGTTATGCAACAGTTTTCTTTAACTCATAACAGCAAATAGTGCCAAAACTCTCCCATTCAGGTAAACGATAAGTAATCATAAGGTATTATACTATTGATATAGCGAATGCAGAGTCTTTGAACAGACTATTCCGTGCACTTTTGATGTTACCTGGGATCAAATCTATGTATATAAGTTTATTTCAGTGTCACTCAAGTTTTACCCGGCTATTACTTCAAAACCTATTAGTACGCTCGTGTCTGCCTTTTTGATCAAGGATTAGATTTAATATTCTTTGGTCGATACTTAGGATCATTAGCCATTCTCTCATACACTGATTCATCAATAACTTGCGCGGAATTGATAAGTCCATTAACCATTCGCCAAATTTTCGGCCATAAATGATATATTCCTGTATACGAATCACCCAGTTTTCCCATTATATTCCCTTTATAAGGGCTTAACTTTTCCTCCTTAAATTCAAGCCCGGTCGCATTTGCCTTGTTCACTATCCATTCAAGGGTATCATTGCTTAGTCCGCTATCCGCGTATCCTCCGCCTACATTACAGTGCACACCTGCAAACCATCTTTGTTCCAGCTCAGTGGTAGCTCCGTACTGCTTATTATCGCTTAGCTGCCAAATCGAAGGTTCAAATAGTTTTCTGTGTTCATCAACTGCAAGTGCTTGATAAGCATAATCAATCGTGCTGCTTAGCGTAATATCATGAAACTTATATTTCTCCTGATTAAATTTATTAAACCAAGGGAAAGGGATTCCTAAACTACCAACAGTATCCCATACGCCAATAAATTTTATCCTTGTAACGTTTTCAAAGCAATAATTTTTTCTGAATGAAATCATCATATCCGACTCAGGGGTTGTATAATCATTCCGGTCCCGATATAGTTCATATGCTTTATCAAGCAGATTAAGGTTTTCTGGTTTAAGAATACCACAATTACGTATAAATCCTGCCAGGCTTCGGGCCGTATAAGCACCACGGCTGAAGCCAAATAAATAAATGTGGTCGCCCTTTTCATAATTCAGCATAAGAAAGGTATAGACGTCTTTTATCTTCTTATCTAAACCCGCCCCGGTTATTCCACCCGCAAGTTTATCATTGACGCTATAGCCCGTTCCCACCCCCGTATCATAAACTTTTAATTGTTGTGTTCCATTTTTAGCCACATCTGCTATGGCATTGTACAGTAAACACACATTGGAATCAAGGGATTTTCCATTTAATTTATCGCCGGGTTTATCCCAGGTTCCATCAGTGCAAGTGATAAGGCGTTTCATGGTTTTTTTATCTAATATACCATAAGTATTTGTAAACACTTAATTCATAGCGATTAATGTATATTTATATATTAAATATAGTCTTATCCTTATTTCATCATGACAGACAATGACGTTAAACAAATTATCTTTACTGTTTCCGGACTATCTGGGTTGGCTAGTGATTTAGACGATTCTTCATGTTTATCCGATCTTGGATTTACGGACACAACATGCCTTGATCTCGCTGAACAACTTAATAAATATGCAAAAGCACAGAAGGCCGGAGCTTACGTCAAAGGGGATGAAATATCTACCGCCATGACCGTACAGCAAATAATCGATTTGATAAAACAGAAAGTATCATGAAACAATGGATATTATTTCTGGTTTGCTCACTTTTCGGCCTTAATGCATGGGGGCAGGGAAAGGATTCAACCAATAACCAGCCGTTCTTTAGGGGTTTTCAACTGAGACAATCTTTCCAAACAGCCGATTTACAACAAAGCCCAGCGCAGCTGCAATTCACACTGCCTGGAAACGGAAAAGATAGTTGGCTAGTAGATGCTGCTGTTTCAGCAGGGATAGCTCCTTTAAGTTCAAGTGCTGTAACCTCAAAGTTTGTTGCGGAATATCATCGCAATACTATACTAGATGAGCCGCAGAACAATTATCAGATTGGTTACAATATGCAGTATTTGCAAGAAGGGAATGATAATTTAAGAATCTTATTAACTGGCAATGTTAAATATATTCAGGATGTAATTGATAGTACTCATTCTTTAGCGATAACGCTTAATCTTGCCGGTTATCGCAATAAGAAGAACGCACTTAATTGGGACCATCCTGCCTATCTTTCGGATGAAAAATACACTTATCAATTTAGCCCATATCTTGAAGCTCAATACCAGCAGTTCTTTGCTTCGGGCAATCAAAATGCTGGTTCAATATTAAGGCCTTTAGCTGATCTGTCCGGGTCGCTTGCAATTAATAAACCGAAGCCAAAAAAACTTGTAGCCCCAACTAAGCTAGTTGAGCTAACACTTGATTATACGAATAGATATGCAATCGTTAATACAACGGATAATGGAGAAAAGTTTACCAAGTTATTTAAAGCCGGACTTAATTACTATTTCATAAATACCGGCAGCAAATCAATATCATTTGGCGCAAGCTATAATCAAGGTTCTGATCCCCTTAATGGTCTTAAAAATCAACAATTCTGGCAATTCTCGTTGCAAGTGCAGATCTAACATTACACTCAAATTTAAATATTCTGCCTGGGGTCGATGTTATCATCGCAGGTGTTCGGAAGATTAAAAAGGGTGTCATGCTGAGGCACTCGAAGCATAAGCGTAAAGGCCTTTGCCCACATGCTTCGAGTGCCTCAGCATGACACCCCGCTTTTTGTAAAACCCACTGGTACCGAAGTAAATCTCATCTTCCGATTACCCATGGTGTTCGTATCGCCTCATCAAAAAAACTTTCAAACTTCATTTAAAGGCTTTTAACACAAGCTGAAAGACGTAATTATACGCGAAAAAAAACGTTAAAATACTGTCAGAATAGCGTAGAAGTACTTACAACTTCTGTTCTGCCGCGCTGTAGATTTATCTTATAAAATTTAATATTAAATCTACATCATCATGGGAAAAAAAATCGTAACATCAGCGGAGAACCTGGCAGTGTTAGACCTTATCATTGCCAAAAAAAGAGAAGGAAAGCTTGACGAAGACTACATCGTTAGCGTTGGCCGAACTTTCATTATTATTATTGATGGGTTTACCGAAGGTGGTTTTCACCACGTTCAGGATATTCCTGTATTCAGTGTATTGGACCAAGTTTCGAATGCCGTTACAAAAGTATTGAAAGAAGCGAGCGTAGAGGAACTTGTTCAATTGCGTGAAGGCATTGCAACAAAGTAAAATCACCCGCCTGCGGATAAACTTCGACGGGTTTTTTACACAAAGCATTGAAACATCATGTCGGCAGTTCAAAGAAGTGGCGCAGACCGGTTCTTTGGACTGTTTTCATGACGAAAATCAAAAAAAACATAATTGTTTAATCCTGAAAACAAGACAAAATGATACTGTTTTTTATAAGCGCATTTTACATAGGCTGGCTTATACTTACCTGCGCCAACCAACCCGTTTTTAAATCGCACAAATGGATAAATCGTTACGATTTATTTCGTTTGATACCGGTTTGGACATTTTTTGCACCTAATCCTGGTGTTTCAGATTTTAATTTGCTGTCGCGGGTAAAACTGAATGACGGTACTATAACAACTTTCCAGGAAATCCCATTGCGAAGCAAAAAAGAACTCAGCACCGCCTTGTTTAACCCGGAGCGTCGCCTGCAAAAAGCGTTGAATGACCATGCCCGCACTATCCTTATGCAAATCGATAATGAGATAACCGAACAGAATAAAGAAAATATTAAACTTACTTTCAGTTATATCAGCGTGTTAAATTATTGCGCCAAATTGCCCCTTGCCCCCCGTGCATATGCTATTCAATTCGTCATACTCGAATCTTTCGGCTACCAGGAGTTAATGGAGCCGCGTTTAATTTTAAATTCTGATTTTCATAAAATATGAATATCCTGTTAAAATTCTCCGAACCCTCTTTTGTTTGCGCTTGCGTGATCAGGCTTTTATGTATCGCCTTATTTTTAACTGCGCTTGAATATGTAATGATCATACGCCAGTTTGCCGATGACGGCATTTACTCCTGGAAAATGATAAAACTCAGAACAGCCCGCGGCATACGTAAGCTCAGCCCCGATATGCTTTTTAACAAATCAGGCGTATTGACAATTATGGCCCTCAGGATATGCTGTAGCATTTACCTGTTTATCGACCCAATATCGTCGGTAACTGTATACATTTTAGCCATTGTTGTAGCAACCTCATTGCTACTGGCTGTACGCAACCCTATCGGAGGCGACGGCGCAGACCAAATGTCGGCTATCATCAGCATTGCCTTGCTTATAGCCTTTATTTTTCGTGACCCTAAGATAACTGCTGTAAGTTTATATTTTATTGCCGTGCAATCTATTATTTCGTACGTAATTGCAGGGTCAGCAAAGATGCTTTCAAAGAAATGGAGGAGCGGAGCGGCAATTTTCCAAATTATGAACACCGAATCGTATGGCTCAGAACGTATTGCTTTGTACCTGCATCGTTCGTCGCCAGTAGTTAGCGCGGTATTATCGTGGAATGTAATGCTGGTTGAGGGTTTGTTTTTTACTGTGGTCATATTGCCCTACCCATATTGCCTGATCTTTTTTGTTTGGGGGCTTTTTTTTCATGCTTATAATGCCGTTGTCATGGGCCTCAACAATTTCTTCTGGGTATTTTTATCCACTTATCCTGCCATAATATATGCAAACATTGCCTTGCACCACTACTGGGGACTTTAGTACCGACACTCCTCAGAAATTCTGCGTCCCAGGATGATCATCATTAATGAAATAAATATGATAAGAATAGCCTGCTGTTCGAGGTTTGAAATATCGAATCTATATTCCTGCAGATTGTACCCTCAAAACCAAAAAGCCTTCAGACTTTCATCCAAAGGCTTTTAGTTTAAATGTGGACTTGACGGTACAAAAATCGAACTCTTTTCTCGCTGATTGGTACAATGGAGCGAGTTTGGAGGATGATTTATCGTGATTAATTTCGCCCAGTGATTTTGTTTATTCCATTGCTTTTAAATAGTTTTAGCCATTAAACCTCCTAAACAATTAGTAATGTATGAAATCGAAGAAATTGGTGGCGCAAAGATTGGATTTGGCCGAACCACATGGCCATTTGCTAAATTATTAGTTAATAGAAGTGAGTTGCAACTAAATGCATCAATAATAGGCAATGTGTATTTCAGACCTTCTGATATTATCTCTATCGAACCATCTTCATTATTTTCTGGAGCTGGTATAAAAATTAATCACCGGGTTAATGAATATAACGAAAAAGTTATCTTTTTAACTTCCGGTAGCCGCGATTTGATAAAACGAATAGAAGATACTGGATTTTTAAATAACCCCGGTCCCATACCTGCTGAAGTTGAGGCCAAGATACTACAATATCAATCAAGCGGAAGCTTTCCAATGAAATGGTCAGCGGTGATTGTTTTTGTTGTTATTTGGAATTTATTATTTCTAGGCGATCAGCTGGGTTATTTTGGCAATACCAATAATCATATTCCTCTTGGGATAGGCGCACAATTGGCTTTAGCATTTGCCTTTTTGTTTGCCTTGGCGATCCTATTATCAGAACCTTTTAGCCGGCTTGTATTAAAAGACGGCCGTAAAGCAAGAGAAATTAGATCATTCTTGTTTTTTTTAATGCTGATAACCGGATTTATGTTTACAATGCTTTCGCTCATACCACGTTAGCCCCACAAAAAAAGCCTCCAGATTTTCATCTGAGGGCTTTAAAAAACAGTTCTTTCCCATGGATGGGTTAAAATGTGGTCCCGACGAGAATCGCTATTGAAATATCAGTTATGTAAACTAATGCAGGAGTCTGCAAATTAATTGCCCCGATTACAGCAATCAGGAACTTAAAGTGATCAGTTCATAAAACAAATAAAAATTGAATAAAAGAGATTTTGCATGAAATCTTGTATGTAAGTGCGATATATCTATTTTGAATTCTCAAACAATCGCTGCTGGTTCAGAATATATCCTCATCGAATGTAAGTACTTATATATCTCTGTTATCGAAAGATTTGCCTCGAGTATTAATTGATATGATATGTTGCTTGAAAGCTTAATGAAGACTAATAAATGTTAAATATGCAACCATCGGGATTGCATATTTAACATTTGAACTGCTATTGTTTAAGGGGTATGATATCAATAATTACCGTTCGGTTATAAAAACGTTCTTCGGGTGTGTTATTTTCAAATGGTGCATGGTTAGTGTCTTCGCCAAAACCATTTGTTTCAAATTTCACATTGCTTTTACCAGCACTAATCAAGGCTTTCTGTAGAATATCCTGAACGTCTTGGGCCCTTTGTTGGGAAAGTTTCAGGTTGTGATTTTCTTCGCCAATTATGTCTGTATGGCCATGGATAATTACTGTCGCACCGTCAGGTATTGATGTTGCAACCAACATAGTTAAAAACTTGCTATATGATGCCACAGCATTCGACTTGTCGAAATTAAACAGGATACTATAGCGCAAGCCTTTTTCAACGGCCACATCTTGCTTCACTAAATAAACTGTACTTTCTTTTTTAATCCGGTTTCCGGCCTTAGTTTCGCCTGTCATAACCACTTTAAAGGTTCCGGTACCATCGTTACCTAAAATTGTTGTACCGGGGATGCCTTCCTGGTCATTCGTAAATGGGCCAAAATGTTGGGTCATCCCCTTTTCATCTGTAACATCTACCGACCAGTTTTTTAGAATGACATTGGCACTGTCAACCTTGAAAATAACCTGGCTGTCAAGCGGGTCAGCTTGCAGGTTTGTTATCTGTAAGGGTTTAAGCATACCACCACCTACTTCAAATAACAATTCAGGCGAAGCACTTTCAATATCAACCCGTCTATCGCCGGCACGCAAAAGAACAAGTTGCTTTGTGCCTCCAGGCTGTTCCGAAGCAATAATCGGTTTAATGCGGCCTTCCGTTTGTATTCTTGAGCCATTAATGCCAAACGTATTCACTAAATATAGTTTAACGGCCTCTGCCATAATTTTACCATCAGCCGCATCTTTACCCGACGCACCGCTCAATAATAACCTGGCATTAGGATTTTCTCTTAAGCGATCTCCCAAAACATTCAACACGTTATAATAAATGTTCAATTGCCTTGCAGACCTGCCGGTCATATCTTCATATTGACCGTTTTGTAGTTGTGTTTCTTTAAAAATTTCGGCTTTGTCTGATGATAAAATCACATATCTGGCCGGAATCTGATTTGACCCATCATCAAAAAACACTGAATTAAGTAAGGGTAAGGTTTCGCTTACCTGCCTGCTTAAGGGTATTGTTTTAGGTGCAGTAACATAAAAGGTAACATCAACAGGTGGACTCGCCATCATAGGCAAATCTTTTACGACAGCTTTGTTACGGACCTTGCCAAATTTTAAGGCTATCCCCGCCCTTACTGTGGTAATTGACCAGCTTTCAATGTTACGTGGTTCCTGACCAAAATATGGCTGGTAAGAAACAAATGGTGAAAGACTAACTTTTGTTGAGCTAGTAGGTGCCGAAACAATAATATCATACCCTAAACCAACCTGGCCAGATAGGATAGTATTATGAATTGCACTAAGCTGAGCGTTAGTATTAGGCTGCCTCAGTTGTGTATAGTCGAATCCTTTGCTTATATCAAAGGCTACCCGCGGCCCGGCAAAAAAGTAAAGGCCGGAAGATGGAACACCTAACCGCAGGCTGGGCTCAACTGTTAAATAACTCAAACTGGTTTGTAGGTTCGCCGGGCAGTTACAAGGCGCTTCTACCTGGTTAAACTTACCCCCTCGTCCATCATATCCAACATTCAGCATAAATCCTAATATACCCGTAGGGCGGTATTCTGCTAATATTGATCCATAAGGACGAACGCTAAAGCCTTTATGAAAAGCTGTAGGTACAATTAAGGAATTATTTAACCGTTGTGTGGTACCATCGTACCAGTTCAGGTTGGCGGCTCCTGATACTCCAAACCACCAGGGCGATTGGGTAGTTTGTGCTTTGGCTGTAAAAGACGCTAATATTATTAATAAGCAGGTGATTAACCTAGATGCTATTTTATTTATGGGTAACATGATGTTTGATTTAATGGTTTTTTGTTAACTAATACCGATCCTGATAAATAATTATGGCTTAACAACCGTGCTTGCATTAAGCGTAACTGCCGATTGTGCAAATAATTGGCCTGTTACTGTCGCCCCAGTATTTAAGGAAATCAGTGTTTTGCTTAGGATAATACCACTAAAATTCGCGTTAGACCCTAACGTAGCCTGTCCGGCTACCACCCAAACAATATTTTTTGCCTGGGCACCCCCTGTTAATGTAATTATTGCACTGTTGCTAACCGATAGGTTTTGCGCTATTTGGAGAACCCAGGTATCATTAGGTCCGCCGGAAAGCGTTACACCGGCACTGGTTATCAAAAGCCCTGTGCTCCATTTATATAAACCAGGGGGCAAAGTTTTACCGCTAACGTTCCCTGCATATAAATCAACTATAGGTGCCGGGGTAATTAAATTATTTTCAGTAGTGTAAGCGGTTTGCATATCATTAATCGCGCTTGTTAAATTGGCCGGGGTTGGCGAAGCATAATCAGCCGCATATACCGAGCCGGTCACTATTGGTGTATGTGATGATTGTCCATTGGTATTCATGATCAATCCAAAGCCGGTTATGGCCGTTGACGATATTGGACTAACGCCTATATTTCCTTCAACAGAAGTAATGCCTGTTGTGGAGATGCCCGATTCCGTTAAGATGGAGTAACTGCTAGCTGTTCCCAAATTTACTTCGCCCGGGCCTATTGCAACTGTGTTAAGCGCAAAGTTAGCAACCAGCGCAATTGTTGAGTTTAACGGGAATGTATAGCTTGGGCTTGTTGACGCAATAGTTCCGTTATTAGTCCAATTAACAAAAACATAGCCGGTATTTGGTGTAGCAGTAACAGTTACAGAGGTACCTGCATTATATGCCCCAGAACCGTTAGTTGTACCACCGATAATAGGATTTGATGATAAAATTACTGCAAACTGAGAAGTGCCTAAGGCTTTAAAGTTGGCAACTAAGGTAGTATTTGACGTTAAAGCGAATTGGTAGCTTGAACTGGTTGAGACAATATTACCGTTCTGCGTCCAATTAACAAATGTATATCCAGAATTCGGCGTGGCGGTTACTATTACAGTACTACCGGTATTAAATGAGCCGGAACCTGATGTTATACCACCGGCAGCCGGGCTTGATGATAATACTACTGCAAATTTTCCGGCAGGGATTGCTATAAAGTTGGCTACCAATGCACTATTGCCTGCAATTGCAAATTGATAGCTTGGGCTGGTTGAAACCACAGTACCGTTTTGGGTCCAATTTTGAAAAGTATAGCCGGTATTAGGCGTAGCAGTTACTGTAACTGTTGATCCCTGTGCAAATGTGCCCCCGCCCGCTGTTGTTCCGCCGATCAACGGATTAACTGATAAGGTTACCTGAGGTATGGTGGTGAATGACCAAACATAATTATTTACTAACGCGGTACTAAAATTATCATTAGCCCCGGTGGTTATTGTACCCGTATATAAGGCAAAAGGCAATAATGGAACATCGGGTGTAAAGGTATAAACGGCAGGGTTGCTAGTTGCAGCAACTGTTCCGGAAATAACATTCGCTCCCTGTTTAATAATAAATGTTGATGAAGTAATTGTTTTGGCATCCATCGGTGTATTAAAGGTTGCTGTAATTACTTTGTTTAGTGCCACATCCACCGCATTATTCATTGGGTCGGTAGTAACTACAGGGCATACTCCCTGAACAGCTACATAGTTATCTTTTTTACATGCAGATGTAAATAATATAGATGTTAATGATAGTAAAAAGATAATTGTTGATAGTTTAAAATAGGTTTTGCCCGGAGGTTGATGCATATTCCCAGCAATTTGAGTAGTCGTTCTGTTCATAAAAATAAATGTTTAAGTAAATGAATATAATGATGCATAGGCGCTCCTATTGTTAGGAGACAAAGGCATACAAACCTACCCTGGTAGTAGGTGTCCGGCGTTATATAACATTTGGAATATGTTATATAATTCACAGATTTACGCGCAAATGGGAGATCGCGTTTTAAAATACGAAGGTGTTACTCCTGTTATTTTTTTGAATTGTGCCGATAAATGAGCCACACTGCTATAGTGTAGTTTCCATGAAATTTCGGTTAGCGTTAGCTCGTTATAAACTATCAGTGCTTTTACCCGGTCTATTCTGTGTAGAATGATAAAATACTCAATTGTAATTCCCTCTTCTTCAACAAACGTATTTGAAAGGTAGGTATAATCATAATTTAATTTTTCGCTCAAGTAATTAGAAAAGTTCATCTTTAACCGATCATCGGTATGATGAATCATATCAATAATTACATGTTTTATTTTCTCTACTAAAATTTCCTTTTTAGTGTCAATAACTTCCAATCCGAATATGAGGAAAGCTGCCTTTATTTTTTGTAGATATTCGGGAGATATGTTTTCCGAGATTTCAATTCTGCCTATTTCTACGGAGATACATTTTAGGCCTAGTTTTTCCAACTCCATTTGCAATATCACTTTACAGCTAACCCCTACCATATTTTTTATAAATAAAATCATCGTTTAGTCAGTTGCAAAGCAAGTGCCCCGATGCTATAACGTTATTTATAATTTATTTTAATGGAGGCTTTAACGGAATTAACACCCTTGATTTACTCCTTTTGGGCATATTGCCATAATTGCATTTTATTAAATCTTTTTATGCGTTTTTTTGAAAAAAAAATTTGATTCAGGCTTTATGCCCTGTTTAATATTATTATGTAGTGTTTTGACTAAAATGTTTGATATTAGTACGTTCAGGCGATAGTACGATTAATACAATCTGAGAAGCCTTTAAAATCAATGAGGTATTTGAGCACTAAGATAACGCGATAAATTAGTTCAATTTTCTACGTTAAATGCTGGATATTGTTCGAAGCGACCGGAGTAGTTTAACCATATTGAGCAGATCGCTGCACTCTCAAGATATTTAATGACTTAAATCGAATAATTTTCGACGGAAGACGAGAATCGTTTCGGGCGAATTAAAAAATTCAGCCTGTGGTCGGTGTTACCACCGCAACAAAAAAGCCTTTAAACTTTCATCTAAAGGCTTTTGAGTTAAATCTGTGGTCCCGACGAGAAGATAAAATCAGATCTACATGTATTTCTTCGATGTCATTACGGCTCAAATTGATGTATAGAAGTTCGCTTCAATGTCATTCGAATTTTACCCATATTTTATCTATTGCATTTAAAACCTTAATCAATATTACTTATTTTTATGAAAACTGACATTATCCGTAGTCGGCCTAAAAGAGGGAGGAGGACTAAGTTTCCATCTTGAGTATAATTGATGAAAGGGCCCCCTTTGTTGTTTAATTCCTCTTCGGACTAATTATTAATACAGCGTCGCTACATCACTTCATCCCCAAGTAAAACAACAGGTAAAATTTATTTAATGCTATCATTAATTTGGCAACATTCGACCGGGAGGCATCTTAAGCCGATTTAGCTATAAAAACAGGCATTCATATTAACGTGATTGGTAGGTATAGAAAAGGTGAAGCCATTCCCTCAATAGAGATGGCAGCTAAGATAGTCGTAGTATTAAAGGTATCTTTAGATTGTCCTCTATTAGGAAAGTCAGTGCTTAATTTTGACCAAGCTCTGTTAGATAAAGTATAAGCAACTACCGATGAAGACAGAGAACACATCCCCTACCCCATAAATAGCTTAACCCAACATGCTAAAACAAGATTGGCTTGTATAAGATGTAAACAATAAAGCCCAGCACTCATTAGCCACGCTATAGTAAAGCTAAGCCGTAAGCTGATTACATTTTAGGTCGAAGTTATAAACTTCGACCAGTGGGAGAAGTGAATTACCCTTTTCGTTTAACTCTATAGTTAAGGTCAATTCAAAGAACGTCAATGTAGACGCAGTCTACAAACATATAAGTCCGTAGATACAATCTACGGATAGCGGGGTTTCATTGGCGGCCGGTCCCTGATTGGCAACACTAGTTTACCATCTTAACCCTCCTGGAGGTGGATTTAAATAGAGAGAATAAATAAAATTAAAGATTATAAATAATATCATTATAATGACTATCCATGCGCCTGTTCGTTTTTTTTGGGAAGGCCAGCTATCGAATTCCTTAACATAGTACTTCCACTGGTCATCTTTTTCGAAAATAAACCACTTAATTCCAAGTAAAATAATAAAAGGACCCAAACCAATAAAACTAAAAAAAGCAATATGTGGATGAACATTAAAAAAATAGCCAAAGTAAAGTGCAATTGAAAATACCAGCCAGACTTCTATACCGAACATGCAGATCAATGCTTTCATTTTGGTTGGGAACGGTCCGGTTGCTCCAAATGCCTTATCAATTTTTAACCAAATTCTATATAGAATGTAAAAAAAATAACCGTATAGTTGTTTTATGCTCATTTGACGTTTTCTTTTGGTATTAGTAATTTTTATTTATGGCATACCGCCCATTGACTGGGGTGGTGCAGCGTTAGGCTGATTCATCTGGTTATAAAGCGGTGCTGCATTACGCCCTGCGGCCGTGAACCCTCCGGGGTAATTAGCATCAATTAGAAAATATGGGATTGTTATAAAACCAGCCGGGTTTGCCCTACGATACCCATGCCAGTATTTGTTGCATAGTGTGACCCTGATATATCACCATTAGCAAATTCGTATGTGTCTGCCACAAATCCAATACCGAACCCCACTCTTCCTGCGGTTTCGGCTAGTTTAGAAAGTTGAGCGGTTTCGATAAAGGCTCGACTGCCGCCGCTCCATCCGCTTGAATACCATTTTAGGCTAACAGAACCTCCCTTAAGATAACCAACAGAAGCTCTTGTAAGCCCTATTACAGCGCTAGTTGTCCCTGCAACAGCATTCACCTTATTAAGAGCATCATAATAAGGTGTGCTGCCCCCCCGAATTGGCATTTCCAATATAACCTCATTATTGCAGCTTTTAAGATAGTTAAATTATTCTCTTTTATAAATAATACCTAATCGATCTAGTATATTTTGTTCGAAATCTTTGAATATTAATTCACTCTCACTTTTAGTCAGGTCATTGTTGACAGTTTTCCAATTTCCTAATATTAAGCCTTCGTTAATTCCTATCAAGTGTATGACACTTTTGTTTTTATTTTCTCTTTGGATCTCAATGTGAATGATCTGGTTTTTGCTATAATTGTAAAAATAAATATTATATGAATGTCTGATGCTATCATACTTATTGACTAAAGAAGGCACCTTATAACGAACATTACGTGACTTAAAACTATCAATTTTAGATAGAAAATTTATTTGCGAAGTATTAATAAGATAATTTTCGGATGCCGGGTAATTGCCGGGAGCAATTAAGTAACCAATTCTTAAAAAAAATGCTACTGCTGCCACTAAAATTACAATTATTATAATAAACTTTGTTTTCATAAATTATTTGCTTGGTATATTATTAACGCCAATATTACTTATCTGATAATACAGTAAACTAACTCCCCACCCCGCAGGATTAGTCACTGTTTGATTAAACATTTTGGGCATTGAATAGAATAATATTCCCGTTCCTGCAATAAATGACTTTGCTGCTGAAAATGCATCCATCGGGTCGGAAGCCGCGTTAGCTGTATTTGCTGGATCAAAAGCAATCTCATACTGTTCAGCTACAAATCTTAAGTCTATAATTGAAGTTCGAGAATCAGAAAAAACTGCTCCTGGCCCCGCAACGCCCACTCGATCATATCTTCGGTCATGCCCTAACGACGGGCCATCTGTTTTAGACATCAATGGCATTGAATAATTGTATGTTCCATCGTAATTCATTGGGTTATGGCTACCGGTATAATTATCGCCTAAAATATTATGCCCCACTGTTGACGGTATTATTCCTCCCTGATTAGCATTCTGATTGTTAGTATTACTTCGAGTTGCATATGCCACAGTTCCAAAATCCACATTTACGAAGATATAAGGATCTTGATCTTGTGAGGTAGATTTTGTCCCTATCAGGTATTGATTAAGTATACTGACGAATCCAGGATCACCTGCGTTATACGTTGTGCCTCCGGTTTGTGCCGCATATTGGGCAATAGCATTCGGATTGCCGTTTTGCACTGCAACGCTTAATGGAACATCTTGGGCAACTTGTGCAGTCCAGTTTGCATAAGCCGCAGCTTCATATGCATTTCCATAATCGCCGCCGCCGCTACCATCTCCGCCACCGCTGCCGCCATTACCACCAATCCCACCAAATAGATCGGGGTAATTGACCACACCCCAGGCAGGTGCTTGTTTTGGTGTAGCGAAATTTCCCATCGGGTCATTAAACATGATAGGGTTATTACCAGAGTAATTATAGTTGGTTAATGATTCCGTGCTTTCAGCTTCCGGGTCAACACTGATAAACCTGCCCAATGCCGCATCGTAGTTACGGTTAAAAGGCAGAAGTGAATTACCCTTTTCGTTTAACTCTATAGTTAAGGTCAATTCAAAGAACGTTAATGTAGACGCAGTCTACAAACATATAAGTCCGTAGATACAATCTACGGATAGCGAGGTTACTGAAAACAAAAATTTTCACCTACTCATAAAAATAAAAGCATATCCTGTTTTTGTTCTATCAATAGAAACCCCCTTAATTAAATCTAAAGCATCACCTAAGTCTGGACCTAATAGGCTAGTAAGAATAAGTTTTCTGCCATCTTTTGCAACTATTTTAGCAAAATAGTATCTTTCATTACTTTTAAACGAATAATTCCCTTTATCCATTCCAGCGGCTTTATAAAGCTCAATTACTTTTATGTCAGTATATTTGTAATCTCTAACATCTCCGTTTTTGAATGTTACATTTAAATGGTTTTCTGAAAAAACCGCAGTATCAATCTTTACTGTTGTTATAAAATATTCAACTAATAATATAATATTTGGTAGAACTCCAATACAAAGTAATATAATTACACCAACAAGCTCATTGTTGAATCTTGGAAATAGAGCAACAAACAATAAAAAAAATAATGTAAATGAAAAAATGCTTAATAGTCTATAAAGTATTTTTTTAATGCTAAGTTTTAAAGTCATAATTTTAATAAAAGAAGTTTAAAATAGATATAATTTGTTATTACTACCATGGCATTCTAGAGTTATTAAGTTTATAATTGAAATCTGAAACCCCTTGGGAAAATGAATTCCAACTTGATTTCAAAAAATTATAATCTGTAGGTGCCATCTCCCATAATGTACCAACAGTAATGCCGGCTAGCGCACCATAGGGGCCTCCAAATTCTGCTCCTACCGCTCCATTAGTAGCCATACCAGCTGCTATTCCGGTCTGTTCATATATATATTCATTATCACCCATTTGCCCTGTATTGACTTTGTAATAATTTACAAATGCTCCAGCTAATGGAATATATTTTCCGCCTGATTTTTCTGATATTCCTTCTATCAGACCTGCTGCTGTTAGCGCTGTGGGATTATTTGTAAGTACCGGCGCACTTTCACTTATACCTACAACTTTGTCCGCAAAATTTAACCCATTTTCTGCATAGCTTGTAGCCTGCTCCCTCTGACTAGCACTATTATCCGAAGCAAAACCAATTATCGTTGACTTAATATCTATTTCGTCTTGCCATTGTTGATCAACAAAAGAACTACCCGCCACATAATTCGGGTTGGCAACTGTTTGGCCAACTGACCCCCAAATCGGCATAAGGGTGAAATTTCCAGTTTCCATCGCATATAGCGCTAGAGCATTCGGGTCACCGTTTCGCACGGCATCTAACAGACCATTTTGGGTAACAACTTGTGAACTCCAGTTTGCATAAGCCGCAGCTTCATATGCATTTCCCGAATTGCTGCCACCACTGCCACCGTTGCGGATGTTGCCGATCATACCGCCATCCCAGTTATTGTAAGAAATATATACCGGTTGCTTTGGCGCAGCGAAGTTCCCCATCGGGTCATTAAACATAATCGGGTTATTGTCCGAGTAGTTGTAGGTGGTTAATGATTCCGTGCTTTCAGCTTCCGGGTCAACACTGATAAACCTGCCTAAGGCCGCATCGTAGTTGCGGTTAAAAGTTTGATAGTAATCCGGGAGGTTGCTGTAATCATTCTGCCATTCGCTGCCGCCGTTATAAAGGTTTCTATTCGGCGTGCTTGGCGTAGTTACCACGCTGCCCGGCATCACCAGGCCAAAGCCGTAATAACTGTCCTCTTGTACTACCTGCGCCACCCCGCTGTTATTGATAAAGCTTATCCTGGCATTGCCCTGCTGGTCGTTAATGGTATATTCGGATATCAGCGTACCGCCAGCATTGCGTACCCGCCCTTCTGGTGTACCAAAGTAAGCCAACGTACCATTTTCGTATACAAAACCATCACTATAATCGGTAGTTTCCTGTAATGTACCACCATCATACTGTTGTTTGCGGAGCAGGGTGCCCGAAGCATCATAGGTATAATTAATATACCTGCCGGTAGCAGTGTTTACGGTGATCTGCTGTGGCTTGTTTAGCGTATTATATTGCAGGCCCAACCCTTTATAAGGGTCGGTCGTCAAATTGCCGTTATCATCATAAACATAATTGCCGGTGCTGCCGGTCAGGTTTTTAAATCCGTAAGCGGCATAATTCCCCCCGGAGCCGTCCGTCACGGTTTTGAGCTGGTTGGGGTTAATGCTGTCATACAAATAGGTCAGGCTATCTATCGGGTTGATGCTGCTACCGATAAGCGCATTACGCTTTAGCCCCAGGATATTACCGCCTTTATCATAACTGATACCTTTTTCATCAAAAGCCCCGCTGTTGTTCCATGCCCCGCCTACGCTGTCCTGGTAAAGCGCACTCAGCTGCCGGTTCAGCTGGTCGTAGTTATACTTATAACTTCGTTTCACGCTTTTGATGCCATTTTCGTCAACGCTCATCCACCGCACGGCGGTAAGCTGCCCGTTATAGCTCGGCGTATTTCCCAAGCCGGATACGGCCTGGTCATAGCTTATTTCCATACCGAACACATCATCGGTGTCGCCATTGGTGATGCCGCCATCGGCCGTTAGCGTACTGTTATTGATGCTCGTCATTTGCCCGCGGATGTTGTAGCGGTAATCTACCGATTGCAGGTACGTGTTTGCCTGTATGGTGCCGCTAAATGTGGCGCCATTGGTTACCGAAAAGTTAGGATTAAGCGTGATGCTTTGCCCGGCCACTACCGTTAGGTTTTGGCCGGTACCGCTTATGGCATTGGCGGTGCCAAGCGTTACGTTAGCAGGTGCCGGTATCCCGCCGGTTACCGAATGCAGGTTCCTTTTAACCAACTGGCCAATCTCGTTATATTCATAACTGGCCAGCCGAATGGTCGGATTGCTGTTATAGGTTTGGTCCAGCGCCGCCAACCGGTACATGGTATCGTAGCTAAATGCGGTTAGTACCGTTGTGGTAGCCGAGGTTACCTTGATCACTTTAGTGAGCGTTGGCTTATTTACAAAGTTAAGTACTGTAGTCGCTACGTCAGCTATGATAGTGTTCAGGTGATTATTGCCTATGGTTTGGATGGGGCGTTGCCGGGTGTCATAAAAGGTCACCTTTGTAAGCCAGATATTGGCTAGTCCCGCGCCAACGGTACAGGTACGTATTACCGTAGCCAGTCCGGTGGTGACGCTGGTAAGCGTTGCATCGCAGGGCAGTGACTGGGGCTGATAGGTATAATCGGCTGTGCCATCCCCATTCAGGTCATAATCATCAAAATAGGCATAAGCCAAAGGCGTGATATTGACCGTTGGGAATACCGAATTGGTGTAATATCCCGTAGCCGCCACACCATTGCGCTGCTCGGCCCAGGTGGCGCTGTAATTTAGCCCGGTTACGTAAGCTTGCATAGCCGCACGGGTAGTATTAGTAGCGTCGGTATAGATACCCTGCGATATGGCCCTGCCCTGCAAATCGTATTTAATATAGTTCCATTGGTTAGCGTCCCTTAAGTTACCGTTCTGTATCAATACCGGGCGGCTCAGCGTGTCATATACAACATATATTGGGGCTGCTGCCGGTATGGTCTTTTCCACCGTTCTGCCCAGCGCGTCATACACATACTTAAACAGTAGCTTATTTACCCCTGTTTGTGTTAAATTATAATTTCCTGCTGTCTGCATCATATCTACAGCCTTGGGTGGTACCACATAACTAATCATACCCGCTAGGTTGTAAATATAATAAGTATCCAGCAGGCTGCTGCCATTTACCTGTCTTTTTAACACCGTATGGCCGCTCATATCGGTAAAAACCAGGGTCTCAATATTCTGTTCGTCTACGGCATCGGTAACCGACAATACATTTGCGGCGTAGTAACCGGGGGCAGTAGTTCCGGCATTGCTCCATACCAGTACATTGTCAGTCGTCGTATTACTCCGATAGCTCATGGTTTTGTAATGCTGCCCCGCAAGCGGATGATACCCTGTACCCACCATTCCCTGCTTTAATAAGCGTACCAGTGGGCTGTTTTCAAATATTTGCTGGCTATATGCCGCTGTGTCTACGGCAATTTTATTAGTCGTGATCTGATAAAACGCGCTTTGCTCGCTCAAGGCGCTTGTCCGGTAAGCCCCATCGGTTGCCCCTGAAACATAAGGCATATAGCTTTTTACCTGCTGGCCCAGGTTATTGTATACAATGGGTTGAACCATGTCTTTTTGCAGCGGGCTGGCCTGTACGGCTATCTGCTGAATTGGGCGGCCCAGACCGTCCAGATAGGTGATGGAGGTTTGTTTTCTGCCCTGGCTCAGGGTGTCAACCTGTGCCGAAGTAGTAACTTGCGGAACGGTGACCACATCCGTTTGTATATAACTCCGGCTTTGCCCTGCAACTTGCTGGGTGAATGCTAACAGTACCAGTATCATTCCTCCGCGGTACATCCTTGATGTAACGATGCGGGTTTGCAGCAGGTTATTCACAAGCGGATGGGCTAAAATAGAACGAAAGATATTGGTTAGCGGTTATTGTAAACATATAGACAGGCCTGGTGCTATAAGCTTGACAGACCCATGGATTACTATCCGGTTCAAGGGTTAAACTGCCGGTTGTAAACGCAGTATTTGTATACACACTTATCGAGTAAGTGCCCGGCGGTATCGTGGTGTTTATATCCGTGCCATATACCGTCCCCATAAGTAAACCGCCCTGGTAAAACAGTATATGATCGATCATGTTAGTGCCGTTTACTTCAGATAAAGTTAATGGCGGCGGCGGTTGATTGACCACAACGATCGGCTCGGTGTAACTGTTACTTCCCACTCCAGGTATGGTTACGGTAAGTGTTACATTATAGGTGCCTGCTGTGGCAAAGTTATGGCTGTTAACGCTGGTAGCGGGCGATCCGTCCCCATAGTTCCAGCTGAAGGTTGCGCCCGGCAGCAAACAGGCTGAAAATGAATTATACAAAAGAAAGGAATAGGTCCCTGGATAAATATTAAGGGTTCCAACCGGGACATTAATATAAAAGAGCGGATCCGGGATGATGGAGGATGACGCATACACATAGGTTTTTCTGCCCGTGATCTGCCTGTCCTGGTCATAGGTTAACGTCACCCGGCCCAGGGCATCCCTGGTATTATAGTTGGACAGGCCATTGGTATTGGTGTTGGCGATATTGTAATTATTGGCATCGTAGCCGGAGGTAGCTACCGTAGAGGTTCCGGGATAAAGCAACAGTTCATTGTCAATAGTTATGGTGCTGCCTACCGTAAAGCTTACTGTAAAAGAAGGGGAAGTAAAATTGCCGACCGGGATCACTGCCTGGCAGTATGTCCAAACAGCGCCTCCTTTGTAATTTAATGGAACGGTTTGCGAAGCGCCGGTGGAGGAAAGCGCCGTTACGCTCAATGAACCGGCAGCAGACGATTTGATCCAGGCGGAGATAATATAGCTCCCTACAAGCGGACTCATGGTAACGCTCCTGGAAATAGTACAATTGCTGGAAAATGTAAGGGCGGTATTTAAACCTAAACGTCCAACCGCAGTTATACCACCAGTTGACAAGGTAAAGCTTTCCGGGAAGCCATTCATGCCATAACCGATTCCGGCAGGGGCTGAATTACTGAATGCTGCCAGCCGTGAATGCGTAACCGGGTCGCTGATCTGCGTTTGCGGATGCCTGTCTATGCCGACCGAACTTTTTAGCATACCGTATAGGTCATAATCGGTTAAGCTGCTGGTCAGCACATAACGTGAATCCGGCGTTGCCGCATTCGTGGTTGCTGTAGGCACAAAATTGCTAAGGCCGCTAACGGATACAAATTTATAAATAGCTGAAGGAAGCCAGTTGTTTGGCAAAGGCGATACAGCCGGGTAGGATGCATATTTGACTAACTGGCCGCCGGTAACATTAAAAGTGCTGCTGCCAGGCTGCTCAACTGCGGTATAGGTTTCTAAGGGCACATTTATGTTTAGGTTGACCAGCGCTGTTGAATAGGTGGACGCTGCTCCTCCGCTGTAATCTTTACTGTAAGTGATATAGTTACGGGTTACAGAGCCATCGCTGTTGGTGGTCTGTTCCTGCGTAACCTGTTTATGATTGGCGGACCCGTAAGTATATTTGACGCTGCTCGCTTGCCCGATGGTTGTCGATAAGGGGTTATGGTCATATACTATTTTATCTATTTCGGTGGTCAGTTCACTGCTCGTGGTGTAAATCGAATATTTAGAATAAACCCGTGCATAGTTAGCATCGTCAAATCGGAAGGCATTGACCACGATAGGGCTATATGAGCGCTGGTAAGTATAGGTTGACTGGGCCACTTTATTGCCGCTGTCATCGTAAACTGTTTCCCTGTTTATCAGTCCCCTTTCAAAATCATAATTGGTATTGGGCGCGAATGGATAGGTGAGCGTAGTATTGGTGAGCAATCCTATTGCCGGGCTGCAACCCTGTACACCGGCAGATACTGCTGTGGGCGACCAGTCGCCTAATGGTGTTGTGGTGTCAAATGCACCTGCGGGGATGGTGTATTCACATAGCGTGCTTCCTTTCCCCACCTGGCTTTCTGTGACATTGGTATACATCACGGTATGATCATTTTCTGAAAGGTCATTATCTGCCGCTACCGTTGAATTCGCGATGGTAGGCGATGAAGCTACCGGCGTTAAAAAAGTAGTCTGTGGTAATGACAACGGGATACCACTGGAACTGCCGGATGCATTAAGGTAACTGTAATTGCGGACGATGTTGTTTGCCGTACTGATACCATCATAATTCGTGATGGTTTTGATACGTACCCCGCCGCCATATACCACGCTGCCTACCGTAGGGTTATAAAAATCATTGGATTCATACTGTAACGTCGTGCTGCCGCTGTCATAATATTTGATATGGCTTAACGTTCCTGCCGTTACATTGGTTGGATTGACGGCTGTACTGGACGTTGATTTGATGCCGGTATAATAGCCCCATGGGTCTGTATACTGATAACTGGAGTCTCTGTTAGTATACTGGGATGTTCCAAGGCTTCCTGACTCTCCGTCATAATCAAAAAAGTAAGTAAAGGGTGAATTGCACTGGTCGGTAGTCATGCTGCGCAGGCAATTGTTACGGAAGGATGTCTGGTTTTTGTTAAAGATAACATTAGCGTAATTAAACAGATAGTTAACTCCTTTGAAAGTTATCTTGCTGATCAGGGTGCCCTGGCTGACATTATTATTATATACGCCATAGCTCAAAGCAGCCGAACCCTCAGCGCCGGTAATTGTTGTTACGCATTTGGTGTCGCTCGTTTCATTGATCACATACAGAGGCTGCCGGGCAGCTCCGCCGAAGTAATACTCCACCGGGGTCCGTCTAAAAGCCACTCCCATATCGGTATAGCCTAACGTTACAGCATTCCCAGAGGCATCGGTGATCGATGTCAGCAACCAGGAGTCATAAAATTGTATGCCGTACTTGTATTCGTAATACAATGTCTTACCATATAAGACATTAGCTTCAGGCCAGGAAAAGGCCCCTATATTTGATTGTGTAGTGGTCTGTTTCGTAGCTGTGGTTGGTATTGAAAATGTATAGGTAATGCCATTACTATTGGTAACGGTGAAGCTGTTGATATTTCCCGTAGTGCTATTATAAGTATAAGTTATTTTCAGGTCCTGGTAAGGAATGGTCCGGATCACGCGGTTGTTATCAAAAACGAACTGGCAGGACAGTCCTGGGGCATTTACCTGGAACAGGTCCGGTTCAGTATCCATATTATATGCACCCCAGTTGCTGCTGATATAGTTGAGGTCTGTTTGCGCATTGGTGCAGTTTATTGGGTTACTGTTATTGGCAATGCTGAAGCTACTGATCGCGGCAAGATTCGTATTATAAAGCCAGCCCGTTTTGGTTGCGCCTGTTATACCCGCTTTAACATCATCCGGCAATCCGCGTACTGTACGGGATACCTGCCCCCCGGCGCTCAGGTTAAACCCTAAACCGGCTGTCCCTTCTCCATCTTCCAGCCTCGAACCATTGGATTCATAAACCACGCTGACCGGAACGGAAACACCCCCACTGGCGATATTGACAATAGGAATAGCGACTACGGCTGTTCCGGTAACCTTGTTGACGCTGACCGGGATGCGCTGCGCTACGGTCACCTGAACCGAGACAAGTGCAATTAAAAACAAAAAGTAATTTTTAATCATAAAATAAATAGTAGGAGGACATTAATATTGGGATAACCGATTAACAGCTGGGTAAACGAAAATATCTAATGAATAAAACTTTATCGGTTTTCAAGGTTCTTTTCTATCGCTTCCAGTCGTTTAGTGATCTGTTGTATTTTTTCGTCCTGGGATTGAATTATTTCTTGTTGGTGCTGTGCAAGCTCCTGCTGCTGTTTAATCTCCTTGTCCTTTTCAATCAGATATAAAGTCAGTTCTTCTACTTTTTGCAATAGCTTTATTTGGTTGTCTCCAAGATTTAAGCCATTTGCCTGCATCTCTTTTGCAGATGCGATTTCAGGTAAGTGATGATTCTTTTGTATAAAATTGTTTAACTCTGGAATGGTTAATAATTTATAAGATGGCGCAAAAACGAAGTCAGCCCCAGTGGTATTAACGGTTATCGCATTAGCCCTTACACTTCCGTTTGCATCTAATATGTATGCAGTATTAGTTTGAGTGGCTTTTCCTAATAACATGTTACCAGATGCAGTTAATACCACGCTTGGAGTGGATGATCCGCCCAGATACCAGTTATAACTTCCTGCCTGAAATCCTATCGGGTCCCATGACAAGTTAATAGTAGCTGAAGTAATGTAGGCGCTTCCGCCAGAGGTGCTGTTTTTAGAGAATGCAAGGGCACTGGCATTTGCTCCTGTTGTGCCAATAGCAAAATAACGGCTATCAAAATTTGTAGTTCCTATGTTCGTCGGGGTAACATCACTTGATGTAACCATTTGCAATTTGGCGGTCGGGCTTGTTGTGCCAATACCCACATTACCCAACTCATTAATCGTCATGTATTCGGTACTTGCTGTATGACCTGTGTTATCTGTATAAAAACCAATCCTTGAAGCAGGTAGATTGCCATTATTTGCAACATTATAAATTTTCATACCATTAAAGCGGCCCACCACACCTTGACGCATCAGTCCGTAATAATAATATTCGGTCAGACCTGTGCTAGCGCTTGGTGTTACCGTCCCAAACAAAGATCCACTTGTTGTTGTTAAGATATTTGAACTGAAATTTCCTGTGCCGACTACATCTAACGAATATTGCGGACTTGTAGTTCCAATACCCACATTCCCTGAATTGCTGTTATAAATATTAGATCCGTTGGTTGTCCATTGGGCAAAGGAAAAGTTAGCTGTTAAAACAAATGATAAGATTAAGAAGTAGATTTTTTTCATGTGAATAATTGAATGTTATTATGATTTGGCAATAATTTTTGAACGCAGCACAGCCATAACCATACTTTATCTAAAAAGTCAGTTGAATGAGTTATAGATATTTAGATCAACGCTGGTTTATCAAGGCAACGATAAACGCATCTTTTCAGAGGTAGTATTCCATAGTTAAGGAGTAGATTTTGCATATGGTAAGGTTGTGTTAAAATTATATATCCTAAAGTAGAGAATAATATTTAATCCACAAGGCAAAAAGTAATATTTCCGTTGTAATGCAATAAGATTCAATTGATAAGTATGCTATAACGCCATACATACTGCTTAATAGTATTGCAGTAATAATGCAAATGAATACTTCTCTCCCGCTCTGATGTTCCCAATTCCACGAACCGTCTACGAACAGAGGAGAATATCTTTGTAGAGAAAGCACGAAGTGCAGTTACAAAGAATGCTTCACACAAAGAACCGGCGTTATTTTTATTAATCAGGCAACGAACTTTAGAATCTTTTCAGTTCGATTCTGATTAGGAATAATTATTAATACAGAAGCGCTACAGTCCGAAATGTTTCAGGTAAAACAATAGGTAAATATTTGGCGGTTAATTCCCGGTTGATGTTGTCTTAAAAACTGAACAACCGAACACTTAAAAAGGTTAAAACAAATTCCTGGGGGACTATCTCACTTTGTTTCCTGATCTATCACCAAACTACTTCAACAGGGATAAATTCTTTGAGCAAGTGCAGCCTCTAATTACAATCGCAAGCAATAATGGCTTTGAGTTCTTGTAGCACTTTCAAGAAAACAGTTGAGCTTCTTCAACAGATTTCTTTGGATTTAAACAACATCAGATGAGATTAGAGGTTCAGATCAATCATTCCCAGAAAGAAACAGATTACTTTACCCGGAGAGACAGACAGGGAGAGGGAGTGCCTGCGGCGCAGCAATACTATCTTTTCCCCTTTTCTTTCTTTAACTGATTTCGGAAAAGTATTTTATCGTCAAAACTAACCTCAAGCGTCAGATCGTTTTCTTGTTACTGGCATAATTACGATACCAAAGAGTTCTGATGCTTCTGCCTTGCATTTGATCCCTTTGATGAAACAAAATGGAGAGCGGTATAGATTCTCTGATTGAGAATATTTGCCTTGGCATCCCTTGCCGTCATTGGTAATGTTATAAAAGATGATGCCTTTACCGTCTTTGTCGGTAGTGAGTTCTTTGCACCTTCCACAAACGAGATTGGTATATCGTTCATTATATTTCACATAATGGTTACAGGTAAGACAGTGCTGTTGCTTTGCACTTTCTTTAGCGTGTTTAGTAAGTAGCTGATTTAAGCCAATAAATTTATTGAGAGTTGCGTTTTATTTTCGAATTGGGCACTTATCCATTCGGGGCTTAGATCGTCGATCTCGGGTATTTAAAAGCCACGAAAAAGCCCGATTCCTTTCGGGTCAGGCTTTAGTTTTTTAAGCGGCTTCTCTTTTCATCCATTCGTTTATTTCTTCGAGATAGAAGTAGACTGATTTCCCGCTTTTGTGTGCAGGCATCCCCTCTGCTACTCTGCGATTGAGTGTGCTTTTGCTGATGTTAAACAGGTTCATTACTTCATCCTTTGTCAGCCAATCTTTGCTCATTTTAAGTTTAGCATCCTGCATAATATCCAGGCGTTGGTTCACGTCTTCAGTTGTCAAACGTTCGGCGGTATTGCTGATGTATTCTATTTCCGCCTCGATCCATTTAACAGGTTCATATAATTCCTGCTCATTTGCGATAGCGGACATTTCTTCAAGGTAAATATCTTCAAAAGCCTTAAAATGTTCCGGATCTGGCTGGCGGTAGACCTGAACTGCCAACTTCTTAAAGTAGTATAAGGCTGCAAGTTTATCCTTTGTCGGCAGCTTTTCGATGCATTGGCTGATAAACTCGGTTAGCTCCTTGTTGACGATAATCCTTTTAAATTTTTGTACCCACTTTCTCTTTAGCTCATGAGTTAAGCGGGTTTGGAGATGATACTTTTGATTTGACGATTGTTGAGTACTCATGTTTTCTTTGTTTTTCCATTGAAAGCATCTGATTTTCCATTCAGATGCTATCAATGGATTGGTTTTCTTGATGATGATTTATTTTAGATGGAATTGGCTGTGATCTTGCCATAGATGTTCTGCATGGTATTCATGGAGTTCACCAAGTCTGATTCAAGAGCTTTAGCGTAAATCTGTGTTTCTGTAATTCGGGCATGACCCATCAAATCACGGATGTATAGGATATTAGTGTTAGCTTCTATCAAGTTACTTGCAAACGAATGGCGGCTACAGTGATAATTTATTGATTTACTGATACTTGCTCTTTTCATTATATCCTTTAGGCTACGGTTTAACACTTGGTTCGCGATCTGGGGGAATACTTTTGACTTTGGGGATTTAATGGTATGTTTACCATATCGTTCGATTATCGCTGCTGCGTTCTCCGTTAGTGGTATACTGATGTGCTTTGATGTCTTCGATTGCGTTAGCGTGAGCATATAAGAATCAGTATTGATGTTCTCCCACTTAAGGTTCATCACATCACTGTATCTTAGTCCAGTTAGGCAGCTAAATAGAAAGAGCTGAAGGGTGTGTTGCTGATAAGTGTCCTCTTGAGGTAGCTCTAAGTTCATCAAAGTTCTTACCTCTGCTATAGTCAGAAATTCCCATTTGCTGGTGGAAGCTTTGATCTTGAAGTGGATGTATGGGTTCTTTGTTAACAACCTTTTTTAATGGCTTCATTACACATTGCCTTCAGGCATTTATGTTTTACAAACCTACCGCCGATAGCATTGTTTTTTACATTAGCCATATATAGATCGAATTTCTCCACCATGTCATAGGTCAAGTCGCCAAAGTTGAGTTTGCTGTTAAAGCTTTTGAGCATGTTCAAAACCGAGCGATAAGATTTAAGTGTGTTCTCTCTTTTACTATTCTGCTATAAGTTTTGCTGTTGCTCCCAAAACATAAAGAATGTAAGCTTAGCGTTTTCATTGAAGAAGGCTGTCGCCTTGGTCAGGCTAACTGTTTTTCCTAAGTTCTCTTCAGACTGCATGAAGGTCTCCCAATCACTCATTTTCTTTCTAAGGTAAGTTGCCAGTAATTGGTTTAATTTACTGTTGTTTTTAGGGCAGGCTTCGGCCTTGTTCCAGTCCTTAGCAAGTATGCTTTTGCCGGTAGGTATACGGGTGGCCGTTGGGCCAACCCTCACCGATAAATAGATCGGAGTTTGACCGTCTTCTTTAATTTTATCAGATCGCAAGACTGGTTTTATAGAGTATGTAAGTCGCATTTTGATGTTGTTTAATGCTGGCTAATTTCCAGCGAAGGATTGGAAAAATCGAACTTTCCAGACGGTTTATTTTTTTAACACGCTGATTTACAGGTCAAAAAGCCCCCTATCTTTGGCTTTTGCTTTCAAGAAAAACATGATTGACGCTCTGTCACCGGCAATCACATATTCATGTAGTTTAGTTTCTGCGTAATCGACAGCAGCTTCTTCGATCTCCTGTACCTTCAAAGCAAATTCCGTATCTGTATTTATATATTCATATAGCATAGTTCGGCCAATTTTTACTCTTCTTGCTGCAAGTGTTTTAATGGCCAATGTAGATCGGAATGCTTCAAGAAATTGTTCTTTCTTTTCCGTAACACTTCTATTATCTTTCATTGTGTTGTTGACTTTTAAGATTGTGTGATTCCATCTGTTTTTCCAAATGGTTCCTGTAATGCTTTTCTTCGTCTTCAGGAGTCAGGCATAATGACATCCCTTTGTTGTTGTTGTAAACTATCGTGTATCTGTAACCATTGCCTGATTGTGCAGGAATAATAGGAGTTACGCCATGGATATATTTTTGCCTATCAAACAATAGGATATATCCATCCTGGCATGCAAACCCGATGCTTAGTTCGGGTAAGATTAATTCCCCATCGGCTACACCTTTCTTCAATATAAGCATGCAGGACATTCCGTCCTTCGTGTTTGCTAAGTCACGATGATAACCTAACGCTGTATCTTTATTGATTACCCCACTTGTAAACGGAGTACCTTTAATTCTGTAAGCACCATGAACCTTGCTGCTCCCTATATAAGAATACTTAATCTGATTAGCATATGCTTGTATAAAGTTTGCTCTGTAAGCTTTAGCTATCTTCCGGGCATGGTCCAAAAATATATCGTGCGCAGTTGATTGAGTCCTTCGAAACTGCGTAAATGTACATTTGTAAGTCCTAAGTCCATTTCTTGGTGAAGCATTAATATTTAGTGTGTTAGTTGGCAAACCACTTTGTCTGACGTAAGCTGGAAATGACAATTTTAAGCAGGCAGACCTAATGTCTGATAAATCGTAATCAGCTTTTTGGTATATGGCAATTACCTTTCTATTCACTATTAAACACAAGCATTGGCATAAACACAAAAAACAGATGATTCAGCCAGAAAACAATACTATTTCTACTGATGAACAGGCTAACGTCGCCTCAAATGTCGATAGTGCTAAACATCAGATGATCACTGATACCGCTTCAGCTAAATGATTGATGTCTGAAGCCGGGCGTGGTCAACTTATTTTAACTTTGGCTATTTTTACATATATATCTGTTTACTCTTAAGTTGAGTTTTGAGCTACTTCAGATTATCTTCTTTGAACAAGCTCAGAAAATTCCTTTGATGAACCTTCTACAATAATTACAGGAGAGAATTAATACAGATTTTAAGATCATTTCCCCCGGTGGGGTAAATGAATAAAACGTTGGATTCTCGACTCCCATAAGAAATCAAATCCAAAGAAATCTGACATTGGTTTTTATGTAAAAAAAAAGACTTGAAGACAGATTTTTGAGATTTGAGCATGGACTTTCGCCCAACTTCAATACTTAATCGTTTCTTTTTAAGTATTCCGTTGTTCGCTTCGCCTAAAAGAATAAATCAACAAAATTTTAGCATGCTAAATGCCGAATGTAATCAGGAATGACCGTTTACCCATCTCCGGCTAGATCATTGTGCTCTCAAGATATTTAGTGGCTTTAATTGGATAATTTCCGATGGGAGACGAGAATGTTTTCCGGCGAATAATTATTCGATTTATTAATTTATCAATAATAAAATATAATCGAGATGTTACTTTGAAAAACAGACTAATTCTTTACATTAGTCACAATGAAATTTAAGACCTTTCTTTATCTATTATTAAGTCTTTTTACCGTTCAAGCGTTAACATCCTGTACCGATATTATTGAACCGTCGATATCAAAATATACTGTTAAACTGGAAGCACCTACTGACCAGTACACCAGCCCGAGTTATACGATCAATTTTTGGTGGGACCAGGTCGCCAATGCGCTCACTTATCATTTACAAGTAGTAACGCCAACATTTGCTTCACCTGGCAGCCTGGTGTTGGACACTGTTATTACAGGGAATAAGTTTTCCTTCAGCCTGAGCCCCGGGAACTATCAGTGGCGGGTGATGGCGGAAAACGGCAGTTCCCAAACACCATACGCTGGGGCACGGAGCTTTACTGTCGGGGCTTCATCTATTAAACAGCAGACGGTGCAATTGTCAACCCCGGCTAATAATTATCTAACCAATTCTGATGCGATTGTATTGACATGGGCTACCTTATACGGCGCTACAAAATACCAATTGCAAATTGACACCAATAGTTTTGCCGATACAACCCATTTAGTCTACAATAACGTCCTTTCGGGCCAGCAGTTCAATTTTAATTTCCCGAAAGACCAGGTCTACCAATGGCGTGTCCGGGGAGAAAATGATACGGCCTATTCGCTGTGGTCCTCCACTAATACGATGACTTATGATCATACGCCGCCTGGCCAGGTAAGTGTCTTACTGCCTGCCAACAATCAAACCGTAGCATTACCAGTTAATTTACAATGGAGCAGTACGGCAACCGCTAATAAATACAAGCTATACGTTTTTCAAAGCGACTCTACCACCAATTACAGCTCCGTATTTCCGATGATCATCAATACGACAGATTATAATTTCAACTTCGGTTCATCAGGCGACCGCGTCTACTGGAAAGTATCAGCAATAGATGCGGCCGGTAACGAAGGCCAGGCCAGTGTATTGAGAAGCTTTGTTTTGCAATAGTGACCATGAAAAATAAGAAGTTCACCTATTTCTTAGGGTTTGCGGTTTTGATTGTCTGGGGCCTGATTATTTACAGAATTGTCGGCACTATTGATACTGGTGATGACACGGCAATCATCGCTCCTGTTTTAACAAAAAAGGAACCTTTTAATGATTACGCAGTACCTAAAGACACAACCCGACTAACGCTGAACTATCGTGACCCATTTGGCCTTATTCAATTCAGAGACACAGTCAAAGCAGTCTCTCATGAACGGACGATGCATAATATTACATTGGCCGCGGCATCGGCCATAAACTGGGGATTTATCAAATACTCAGGATATATCCGTAACCCCGGATCTAAACAATTGATCGCCCTGGTTCAAATCAATGGCAAAAGCGCTGATATGAGAGAAGGCGACGTGGTTGATAAGGTCAAATTGATTAAAAATATGCAGGATTCCGTTAAGGTGCTCTTTAACGGCAAAACTAAATTTATAACCATTCAGCACGGATGATCTCATGAAAAAAATATTATTACTGATCTGTTTATTTCCTTTATTCACTTATGCCCAAAAGCTACCAGATTTCGGGCTTGACAAGGTACATATTGTTAATAACGATCAAAATATACAGGCGGAGACCATTCCCGTAAATTCGGAGCCCGACCTGTATAATGACCGGTTTTACTTTTGGTACAGTTCAAACCGTATTCATTCCACCCAAGGCGGCTATAGCGGCCGGTTATTAAATGGTAGTTATAAGGAATTTTATCCTAATAAAGCGCTTAAAGAGGAAGGCAACTTTAAAGAGGGGTTAAAAGACGGAATATGGAAAACCTGGAACGAAGACGGCAACCTTGCACAACAATATACTTGGAAGAAAGGGCTGCTCTCGGGTAAGTTTATCATCTGTGATGAAAAGGGGTATATTAAACAATCCGGCAAATACAAAAATGGCATTTTGTCGGTCAGGGACTCTGTTTCATTATGGCAAAAATTGAATTTCTTAAAAAAGAATAAAGCCACTAATCAGAATACCAAATCTTAACGCAGCCATGCTGAAGGCTTCTGCATTGTATATGGTTATTATTATTGCTTTGGTGATCGGTATTCTTTGTTCATCATTAATTGTGACTGCCTATTTTTACCGGTTGCAATACCAAAAAACATTCCGGCACGAACAGCTGCAAAACAATGTGGCTTCCGCAGTAAATATTTTATTAGGGGGGACTGATACCAGTTATGCGGCTCCGAAAACATTTAGCCTGTTTAATCAGGATGCCGACTCGGTTTCTACCCAAAGAATTTTTTGGGGAACCATTGACATTGGCGTCGCTAAAGCAATGATTCAACAGGATACGATCTATAGGACCTTCGCCATAGCTAACACGATTGACTCCAGCAAATGGGCCGCGGTTTACCTGGATGACAATAGCCGTCCCTTATCTTTGAGTGGTAATACGTCCATCGTTGGGGATGCCTATCTTTCCCCTGCCGGAGTGGATCAGGCTTATGTTAATAACCAGGCCTACACGGGTGATAAAAGGCTAATTATTGGCGTGAAACATAATAGTGAGAAAACATTACCCCCGCTTAATGTCGGCCGTTTACAGGAATTGCAGCAATTGATCCAGCAAAACCGAAAAAATGAACCAGGCTTACCCAGCACCGATTCCCTGATCAACTCCTTTTTATTACCTACTAAAATCATCAACCTTGGCAAAAGCGTTAACACGTTAAAACACATCAAACTCTCCGGCAATATTATTCTGTTTTCAGATACAGCCTTAACCCTGGACAGCACAACACAATTAAACAATGTGATCGTTGTCGCTCAATCCATTACGGTGAATAGCGGCTTTCATGGGGCTTGCCAGTTATTCGCTCATGATACTATCGGGGTTCAACAGCGATGCCGTTTCGACTATCCTTCAGTTTTGGCTATTATGCGGTTTGATCCCGCATCCATTCTAAAAAAGGGCGCGAAGATTTCTCTATACAACAACGTGGTATTCAATGGCTGTATTTTTACCTACGAGCAGCAAGCTAGCACCCTCCCTCCTCTTATACATATCGGTAAAAAAGTAACTGTAAAAGGACTGGTATATTCCCAGGGCTATGTAGAATTTCAGGACAAAGCAGAAATCGATGGTTCGGTATTTACCGATCGCTTTTTATACCAGACTTCTTTTACACGCTATGAAAACTACGTGGTTAATACAACTATAAACGAAAAGTTACTCTCGACTTATTATTTAACCAGTGTACTTTTTCCTGTCACCACTAAAAAGAAAAGAATATTGCAATGGTTAGAGTCAAATTAAGTATAAAATCTAAATTAGCGGCATCATCAATCATTGAAGTATTGATTTCGATGGTGGTGATCATGGTCGTATTCGGTATCGCCATGATGATCTATGCCAATATAGTACAGTCCTCCCTGTCGGTCACAAAGATTAGGGCGCAGGCCATTTTAAACCAAACGCTACAAGCTGACGAAACTTCAGCAAATAGTAGCTCAACAACTTTTACAGTCGACAATCTCAATATTGAACAAACTGTTAAAAATTACAATAATGAGCCCAATCTGACCGAAATTGACCTGGCTGCCTACGATGCCAACGGGCAACAACTGATCACCCTGCACAAGGTAATTATCAATAAAAATGAATAAACGGGTAAAAGCATTTACGATTATGGAGATCAGCATCGTCATGCTCATCTCGGCTATTGTGATCGGCATTGCGTATACCGCTTTCAATATTATCAACCAGTCTTATCGTTCTTTTCAACATAAAAACGAGAATATCGCAGTACTAATCCGTCTGGATGAATTATTAAGGAAAGACTTCTCACGTGCGAATACCATCAGCAGAACCACAAACGGCATCTTTGTTAAAACCGGCCCCGACAGCGTTATTTATGAATTCGAACCCGATTTTACGGTAAGAACCAGTACCATCATCGATACTTTTAAATTGAACGTGCAGGATGTCGTCACCACCTTTGAGACGAGTCCGATAACAGCAATTAGCCCGGTAACAGAACAGAACCGTATTGATGAGCTGAATTTCAGCATCCTTTTTGAGAACGAAAAAATTCCGTACTATTACCATAAACAATACAGTTCAGCTAACCTGATAGAAAGAAACCCGAATGCCATCAATTGATTTAAGCAGGTACGAAAAGAAGAAAATCACCAAAACCTCATCTACCAAAGATGGGGAGGGCTTGTTGGCTTTACTCAATAAGGATATTTCCTTCGGCAGCAAGGAACTGAGTGATAAGAAAAAGGAGTCGCTATACCTGGAGCTAAGTTCGCTTTTGCAAGCGGGCATCAATCTAAAAAATAGTTTTGAGTTAATCACCGCGGACTTAAAAAGCGATAAGGATAAAGATCTATACAACCAGATACAAAACGATGTATTAAAAGGTGTAACTTTTTCCCAGGCATTGCGGCAGTCTGGTAAATTTTCGCTTTATGAAGTATTCAGCTTACAGATCGGTGAAGAAACCGGTAAACTAATCGAGGTATTACAGGATATGGCCAAGTTTTATCAGAATAAGATCAAGCAGCGCCGTAAAATCGTTTCCGCGTTAACTTATCCTTGCGTAGTAATGACTACATCTTTTGGTGCCGTATTTTTCATGCTAAAGTTTGTGGTGCCAATGTTTGGTGATATCTTCAAACGTTTTGGCGGTCACCTACCCTGGGTGACCGAAAAGATCATCGCCATTTCTGATTCCATGCAAAACAATCTATTGCCTTTTTTCATTGTCATCGCCATCTTCTTCGCGGCTATTTTCAGTGTGCGTAAAACAGAGCAATACCGGAAAATAGCTTCACGAATTTTATTACGTATCCCTGTCGTGGGTAGCCTGGTGCAAAAGATCTATCTGGCCAGATTCTGTAATTCCATGCGTTTACTCATCAATGCGCAGTTGCCGCTATTACGATCCATCGCGCTAATTCGGCAGATGATCAGTTACTATCCCATTGAATCATCCCTCCAAAAAGTAGAGGATGATATTATGAATGGAAACACGCTTCACCAAAGCTTACAAAAATTCAGTATCTATCCGCCTAAAATGATTCAATTGGTGAAAGTAGGTGAGGAAACCAATCAACTGGATTATTTCTTTGAAAAAATATCCGAACAATATATAGATGAAGTGGAATACAAGACCTCTGCCTTAAGTAGCATGATGGAACCGCTTATTATCATTTTTTTAGGCCTGATTGTAGGGGTTATTTTGATCTCGATGTATTTGCCATTGTTTCAGATGAGTAATAGTTTTCAATAGGACTGGTTATCCGGGATCTGTGCACCGATAATTAAATCAAGCTTTATAGGCAGGCGCGTATTGTTTATTTGACCATTTCAAGCATAACTTCCAAGCCGAGCTTTTTGACTTTGCTGCTACTCGTATTGATCTCGGTCACTTTCAAACGTTCCGACCTAATCATTCCGATACCATTTTCCTGTTGTAGCCGGTCACTTAGTTTCATTAGGGAAAAATAGTCACCTTCAAATTGCAAACGTTCTATAATATAATGATCTGAAATATTGGCGATATCTTGCATTGGGACTTCTGATAGTTTCACATTCTCTTTATCAGCAAGTAAGGAAACAACATTAATCAGGTTATTTCGTAAAGCAGTTGTATCGGCTTTATAAAGCCCGATCAGCTTATCCAGGTTTTTGTTTTTGCGTTCAAGGTAGTCAGGTTGAATTGCGATATCATTGGATTGTGATAGCTTTTTTTCCAGGCTGCTGTTTAATTTCCAGGCTTCTATGGTCTTTTTAAAAGCCAGTTGATAACTGACAAATAACAGCAAAATTGTTGCTACAATTAATAAATATTCATTTTTAACCGGTATCTTTTTTAACATGATCAATACTTAATAGTAATAAGGAACTCCCCAGTATTTTTTTCGTTATTGAAGGTGTAATTTGCTAATTGAATATCCTTTACCCAGGGCTTTGTTTTGATCCTGGCAATCCATTCATTAACAGGGATAATGTTCTGAGCGAAACCGCGAATTTCGATCTGCCGGTTACTAAACGATAATATCTTCTGCACCCGGCTTTTCGCTACATCTACTGGATTCACCGTCATCTCATCCAGCGTAATTTCTCCCGGCATAAGGGACGCCACCTGATCAACTAACGCGGTCTTGTTCACACCTCCATCCCAACCCAGCAGGTCGAGTAAAGCTTCCTTTTGGGTGACCTGTTCATTTACGCTTTGAATATTCACTGAACTTTGCTCCGTCCGGCTTACTCGCGCAGCCAATTGATCATTCGATTGCTTCAGTCCGGAGAAAACCACAAAATTGATCAGCAATAAAATAAAAAACATAGCCAATATTAACCCGCCGTATACCCGTAGCCGTTTCCCGGTTATCACTTCATTCCAACCCTGTTGCAATTCCGGAACGTCAGCGACAACTGAGTCTACTTTATCGGATAAAATCAATTGAAAAGCGGCGGCATAGGCCAGTATCAATTGCTCATCGATCTTTTCTGATTCGACCTTGATCGGAAAGGGTGCTTTTACTTGTCCGTCATAATTCCAGGAAAGCCAGTCACCGTCCTCATGTCGTTCTATGGTATTTCCGTCAAAAACGAGCCGGTTATCATAGCTGTTTAACTGGGGAATAATATTTTGCACAGAAAAAGGCCCTAAACTTAAAGACAAGGGAATATAGCCATTTTCCTTTAAGGCCTGTAGCCACTTGTTGGCCTCGCTTTTCCTGATAATGGAGATAAACGAGCGCTTACCCGACCGGAAATTCTGCACATAAAAATCATCGATGTTGGCATTAGGAAAAATACTGTTAAAATTATGCTGATCGATCGTTTGAATCAGGTCAGTTTGTTTTTGCAGGATCCCCTTCCCTGTTAGATTTAACGCGACCAATTTAATATCGAAATGCTTTTGTAGCACCTCGATGCTTGCTATATCGGTGATTTTTTGATCAAAAGTGAGTTTGTTTTTTTCGACAGAAAGCCCACAAGCATGGATTTTTAAATCGCCACTGGTGCCAATTTGAATACTTATACCCGTAGCCTGATTTATCCTATAATATTGTTCCAACATAACCGAAAAATCAACGCATAATGACAGGCCTGATAAAGACTACCGTCACAACCTTTTTTAATGATTTGGATTTATTGCTAAAGATGTATTTCAATATAGGTATCCGGGATAATATCGGGAAACCGGAAACCGTATCGTCTTTTTCCGTCCGTTCTATTCCACCCAGTAAAATCATATCCTCATTATTAATCCGCATACTCGTTTCATAACTACTGGTGGATTTAGGTGGTGGCGATCCGTCGGTAGGGATAGATGTGAAATCAGAGATGTCGATTTTGATCCCCATCGTAATCTGATCATCCCCCGAAATTACCGGTTTGATGGATATTTTCATATTCGCGTCGCTTTCCACATAAGCATTGGTTAAAACCGTAGAAGACGACGATGCATTAGTGGGTATGAAGCTTTGTGTCGAGTTTTTATAGTAAAGTGAGCTTCCTATACTGATGGTGGCAGTATGCCCGTTTAAGGCTGTTAACTTCGGTACAGAACGAACATCTACGTCGCCGACAGATTCCAGCGCATTCAGGCTAACATAAAAATTGGGTACGACGTGCCCAAGGTTTATACCGGCGATTTTTCCAACCCCGTTTAATAAATTATTTACCGACGACGCGCTGAAAGTAAAGTTCATGCCTGGCAATATAGTACCACCAGTCTTTACACTGTCCGATACGCCTGCGGCTAGTCCGGTAGATACTGTCCTGCTTTTATTAATATCGATCATCGTAACTTCGATCATCACCGAAGGTACCAGTACATCCAATTGCTTAATAAAAGCCGTCATCTCCGCGATATTTGCGCCGGAGCCGGATAACAACAAGGTATTTTGTTCCTTAAACTCCTTGATCTCCACGTTTTTTTTCCATTCACTTGGGATCATCGCGACAACTGTATCAATGGAACGGTATTGTAATTGAACGGCTTTGAACGTTCTTAAACCCTCCAGTTTGCTATCCCCAATTAAATAGACATCGTTATCCACATGAAAAGTATAATCTGTTCCCTTTAGTAACAGGCTTAAAAAGTCGTCATAACTTACATCATTAACATGTATGGTAATGGTTCCTTTCAGCTCTGAATACAAGGAATAGTTTTTGTTTAATTCCTGCGAAGCTTGTTTTACCAGGTCGGCAATAGGTGTATTGGTTGCATCGGCAGAGATCAGGTTTTGACCATTGATCATTCTGGTAAAAATACCTGCCGATGAATGGCCTCCCGGATTGGCTGCTTTAAACGTTTTACGGACAGCGGTGTTCTTATCCCCGTTCACATATAATTCCTCATTTTCCTCCAACGGCTGGAAAAGAAAGAAATTATCACTGGTCTTAATCATTTTTAAATCGTTCCCATAAGCGAGCTTTTCCAGCGCAGTTTCGAACGGGGCATTTTGGATAAAAGCGGATACCAGCTTATTTTGCAACGCGTTTGGCACGATAATGTTCTTTCCGCTTAAGCGAGTAATCTTCCTGGCTACAGCAGGGAGGCTATCGTTAGTTAATATTAAAGACAGTGTATTATCTGAGGCATTATAACTGACGTTGACCTCTTTTTGAGGAGGCTTAATGAATTGAGCTGGATCCTGAAATGGAGTAATATAAATAATAGAACCCACGGTGGAAATATCCAGATTGTATTTCTGAGCCAATAGCACCAGGATATTGGTGGCTGTAACGCCGTTAAAAGTATCATAAACTGTAAAATTGAGCTTAGGATCAATACTGATGCTTAGCTTATTTGATTTGGCCAAAGCGTTGAGGTAATCAACAATAGAAATACCGGTTACCATTAACTGAACTTTTTGATCAAGCCCAGGAACATCAACCGCTATTGCATCGAGCCTTTGCTGAATGATTTGTGTTCGGTCTCTGGTCTGCGCCCAGAGCTTATTATAAGGTAATAGTGTAGTTAGAAGAAGGACAATTAACGTAAATTTTTTATACATATCAGTAGTTAAGTAATAAGGGGTAGATCTCTTCTATAGAGGTTTGGCCTGCGCTGAAAAGATTAAAGGCATTCTCAGCAAGGGTGTGAACTCCACGTTTTTTGAGAAGCTCATTAATATTCATATTGCCACCTTTAATCTCGGCGGATAATTCCTGATCAATCGGGATTACCTCATAAACGGCTTTTCTGCCTTTGTAACCGGTAAAATAACAATGTTCGCATCCATTGGCTACATAATGTTCTACGACTTCAAGATAAGGTTTAAATTGTTTAGGGTACAAGCCCGAATCAAAGTCTTTAACCTGTTTACATTCCGGGCACAGCAACCGGATCAGGCGCTGGGCAACCGTCGTATTCAGGGTGTTGGCAACTAAAAAGGGATGGACGCCCATATCGATCAGTCTTGACACCGTCCCCCAGGCGGAGTTAGTGTGTATCGTAGATAAAACCAGGTGCCCCGTAAGCGCAGCCCTGATGGCCATGTTAGCGGTTTCCGTATCTCTGATTTCTCCCACCATAATCACATCCGGGTCCTGTCTTAAGAAGGTTCGCAGCGCTTCCGCGAAGCCTAGCCCGATCGATTCCTTCAACTGTACCTGATTGATGCCTTCCAGCGTGTATTCCACCGGGTCTTCAATGGTTAATATATTGCGGGTTTCCTTGTTTAACAGCTTGAGCGTTGCATATAAGGTAGTTGTTTTACCGGAACCCGTGGGGCCGCTGATCAGCAAAATACCATTGGGCCGTTTAGCTCCCTGCAAATAATTATCAAGATCAAATGCCGAAAATCCCAGACTGTTCAAGTCGATCTCCGTAGCATCATTATTCAGGAGACGGAGCACAACCTTTTCTCCGTGCAGTGTGGGCAGCACAGAAGCCCGTATATCAAATTGTTCGCCCTGATGCTTAAAGTTGATGCGACCATCCTGCGGCAAACGCTTTTCTGCAATATCCAGGTTAGCGTATATCTTTATTTTATTGATCAGCGCGGGATAGTCTTCTCGTTTTAATAAATAACGTTCTACCATCATTCCATCTATCCTGATTCTTACCCTGCACTTATTTTCATAACTTTCAATATGGATGTCGCTACTTTTTAATGCTTTTGCTTCCTGTATCAGGTTATTCAAAAAATCATCCGGATTGTTACTCAAAGCAAATTGTTTCAAACCTTGTGGAGTATTATCCTTCAAGTAATATTTTGACAACAAGCGGGCTACCTGTGTTACAGGTATGGGATCAAGATCAATTTCTAAACCAAACATGATCTCCAATTCCGCCTGCAGTTCATTCCTGTCTGCCGAATCTTCGCAGTATAACTGTAATCTTTCATTGGTGCGTTTTTTAGGCAATACGCGATAATGCCATGCCTGATCTGTTGTAAGCCAATGAATGTTCTCCGTTAATAAAGTGATTTGTTCGTTTAGATTCATTTAATTAAAAAATGTAACAACCAGGTATCATTAGTCGTGTCAAAATGTAAAAGCCACCAGTCGCTACTTAAAAAAACAGCAAATACTAAAGCTTGCATACCCGCCATCGGAACGTGCTTAGTTTTTTGATTTACAAAAAACTGCCAGATTAACCAGCTTGTTAATACAAGGAGTAGACTGACGATATGAAAGAACAAAAAATTAGCAAAAGACAGGTAAAAACTTATACTCACCAAGAACAGGATATCTCCCCATCCTAATAAGTTCGCTGAGATATTAACCCATCGTTTCTCTTTTAAGGAGAACCAGCAAGTTATGATCAGCAATTGCAACACAAGAAATCCCAGGTTGAACAATACAGGCAGCCACAGATCACCAATGGATCTTTGGCTAACTAAATCTGAAACTATAAATAGAACTACGATCAGTGGAAATAATATCCAGTAAACAGACCTGCTTTTAATATCCTGTACAAAAATGACCAGCAGCACCAATAGGATTAAAATTCTCGTTAGTAACATTTAATCCGGGGTCACTTCCTTCAGCGTTTTATCCTGGTTAATTTGCCAAACGTTAAACGTGCCATTACCATTAAAATCAACCACAGCCGTAGCCGTAGCGGTAAAAGTAGTATTGGTAGCATCTGTTATATCAATGCGGTAATTGGCGCGGCCGTCTTTATTGTCTGTACTTAATGGTTCTTGAACAAAACCTATTTCCGTCAGGTCTTTTGAATATTTGGAATGCTCGTAGAAATAGTTCTTTTCCAATTCCTGCACATGTGCTAACTGTAATTTAGCTTCTGTGCTTTTTGCTTTAGTAATTAACGGCAGCAAATTGGGCAATGCCAACAGCACCAATATCCCAATGATACAAAGTACAACGAGTATTTCTGTTAGGGTGTAGGCTTTAAGTTTTTTACTTAACAAGGGTGCTTTAGGCTTCATCTTTAAAATTAACCTAAACTAAGGATTATTAAATAATCTGCAAGAAAAAGTTTTCAATATTAACTATGGAGATCGTTAAGCCATATGCGCGTATTGAATAATAGATGATATTTCCTTATAAAAAGATTAAACGGATTACTATCTAACTCTTCTCATCATATTCTAAAAGGGCTAATCCTATACCTCAATAGCTTCAATTTCCTTAATAAGTACATTGCTACACTTTTAGTAAAAAATGGGTTCTATAGCCCTTATCTAATCGACTGTAGCAAAATATCAATCCAAGAAAATAAGAAAACTTACATTTATAGAGGGAGCTAATTTCTTGGATTGAATGGGCTGTTGCTCTTGCTTGATTTTTTAAAAGCTTGCATTTCTAAACAGTTACATACTCTACTCCACAGATGGCCTTATTCAACATGCTAAACAAGGATAGCTTATAAGAAGTTATAACAAAGCTCGGCACTCGGCCACGCTCTGTTATAATTTGGTATTTCTAACACACGATTTGTGTGTTCTATTACTGTGATTCTATTAGTTAATCTAAGTCGTAATATTGGCTAATATTACCTTCGGTTATAATTAATAGTTTATCATCCTTTAATTGAAAATCTATCATAAGATCAAAGAGCTCATTTTGTGTAATTTCTCCATTTGAGTCTATAATCCTAAAAGTCGTTTCTTCTAATATTAATACTTTTTGATTGTTAAGAACATATATAAACCAACTAAGGAGGATGTAATATCTAATGACTTTAATATAGTTAGTTGGTACCTAATAAAATAAACTTTTACACCCGTATCCAATATGTATATTTTCATGAAATCCCAAAACAGTAAATTAAGCTTTTTTTCTTTCTCATCGGTACTGAAACTAATGTAGAACTCGTTGTCACTTGTTAATGAGTTACGGAATAAATAACAATAAAAGTAATCTCCAAATGACTCATTTAAATTTAATCCGTTCCTTAACTTCGAATTCGTAATATATTTATTAAGTTCAATATTTGATTTAAAAGATATTGACTCTAAGTATTGATTTTTAAATATTTGTTTCATATTATTTCACTCCAATTAATGTAACAGTAATTAATTTCGCACCTTCCCATATGCTATTCATTTTTAACGCTCCATTAGGCCCCATTAGAATAGATTCACGTAATACGCGTCCATTTGACTGTACTATTCCTTTAGTAGTTTGGTAAACGTGTGACAGTTGTTCTGCTAAATAAGCTCTTCCTTCAGTAATATAAATATACCAACACTTTCAAGTTGACCTAACATTGCCGTTGAACGCTCAATATTATGAGCATTTCCAGACGCCTCACCAAATAGGTAACTAAGTTTTTGCCCAAGTTCGGGTTAGTTCTGCAACTTCACCGCCCTCAAGAAGGCCTCCTATTGGATTGCTATCCATATCCATAGAAACAATATATGGCGACGGCTCAAATGGCCCTTTAGAGAATAATAAATCATAGCAAGTACGCCAATTGGTTAGTCTCTGCATAGGGGTATTACCAATTTCAGCGTTTGCTGTTGCAACCCTCGCTTTCCAAGCAGATTCAGGATCGTTTCCTTTGTTTTTCTTCCCTTTTTGCTTTTTACCCTTATTGCCCGGATCACTCTGCTGAAGTACTTTCTGTACATCCCTTTGTCCCTCTAAGGTTCCTATTTCCGTATATATATGTCATCACCTGTATACGTGGTACTTCCATCAGCATTCGTCACGACGGTCATGTCATCGGGGTCTACATTATCCCAACCTTGTAAGCTTTATGCATTGCCTTTCCAAAAGCAGTAGAAGCAGTCTCTCCATTTGTGGCGAAATATTTAACACGCTTTTAGATACATTTATTAAACATTTCGGGCTAATATTTCAATTTCCATTAAATTTTCCAAAACCACATTAGTCAGCTTACTTTTTATTAAAGAATCAGCTGCTTTAGAAGAAACAATAATACCTGAATTCTTTTCAGGTAAAAAAAAGTCACTATGATCCCATGTGTCTAATCCAACATGAAGTCCTTTATAAAACTTACATAACGGACCTTCTGGAACAATCCTTTTTTCAATAATTTCTGACTTAGTATAGTCTATAGATCCACAACGTCCTATTACAGATAATCCGAAATAATTAGGCACTTGCTTATTTTCTTTATCCCAAAGAGAAATTTCAAATATTTTCCAACCCGTCAGATGATCATTATCTAACACATTCTTCATTTTTGATGAGATCAAGTATAAGTTAGGCCAACCTGTATCCAGTATATCTACCAATTTATTTCCACTTTTTTGTCTGAATATGACAGGAAATGATATGGATTTATACTCACCTGATATAAGCTTATCTTCTTCAAGCCTGTTAAGCTTATCTTTGGGGGAAGCTAAAGCGATCGGAGCGGCCTGAAACGTTGATGAAACCATTTTGCTTCGTAAAGCATAAAAATTATTTAATTTATTCATATTAATATTTAAAAATTGATCTTACTTCCACGTCCAAACGCGGTCATAATAGCACGCCCTTCACGAAGTATTTGACTTTTTGATGGATTAGTACTTAAAAAATCATTCCATATTTTATTATAAGATGCAGCGCTTTTTTGATGTGAGCTCGCTTCCCACCAAGATCCAAATCGAGGATCATCAATATTGATTCCTGCTTTTTCGAAAAACGAACGAAATTTTTGTGGAAATACATGATGAGCTTGCTCTTCAGTACTTGGATTTTCACCTGTTAATTTAATTAAATTATTTCTAAAATTAGATGCGGTAAAATTCCCTAAAGCACTTTCAGTAGTAGTGACAGCTTCAGTTGTAAATAGACCACTTATTCCATTATAAGCAGATGCGCCTAATTCACTTAATCCGGAGAGTTCAAAAACACCATTTATTTCTGCGGCGGCGGCTCCTAAATAATGTCCTTGATTATATAGATCGCTCGCAATACCAGCTTGATTCCAAACGGGTATTGCAGAAGACCAAGCTGACCATGACCAAAAGGAGTTGTCACTTTGATTTTGGTTTCCTTTTTGCTTTTTACCTTTACCTTTAATAGGGTCACTCTGTTGAAGTACTTTCTGTACATCCCTTTGTCCCTCTAGGGTTCCTATTTCCGTATATATGTCATCACCTGTATACGTGGTACTTCCATCAGCATTCGTCACGACGGTCATGCCATCGGGGTCTACATTCCTAATGGGATTATTTTCACCATAATTGTATGGGCTAAACCTCCTGCTGATTTCCGCTAGCGGGTCAATGGTCGTCCATCTTGCTATCTCTGGATCATAGAATCTTGCGCCATAATCATATTGGTTAGTCAAATCAAGCTGTTGTTCCTTTCCATTGTAAAGATAACGATTCCCGTTTGCGTTGTCATAATATAGCTGTGATAATCCAAACGGGTAATAATCATTTTCCTGTATGGTTCTAAATGTTCCGCCTGGCCCGCCATTATCATAGGATGCCCTTATATTACCCAGGTAATCTTTTAAGTCATAGTTATAATTGTAGGTAAGACTATCTGCATATAAAGTTGCCTTACCTTCTTCCGTCTGAAGAAAATCAATCTTCCCGTTTAAATAAACAATACCATTATCATAATCCCAAACGCCCTTTGTGGTGCTTACATTTCTCAGTTTATTTCCATCGGCGCCATAAAAATAAGTTGCCTGTGTCGTCCCTCCTTTACTAAATACCAATGGCAGGTTTAGCATGTTATAGGTAAGCTGCTTGGTAGTACTATCTGAAGTCGCATTACCATTGCCATCATACGCATAAGTTTTTAATAAACCCGATACCGTGTTTAGCTGATTACTATATGGGTTATAGCTATAAGTAAACGTACCTGTATTTGAGCCAGTTCCTGTGCGCGTTAAGCCGGTGATATTTCCCATCGGGTCATATGCTGCCGTTTCATCATTATGCCCTAAAGTCGATTGTGATTTGGTCAGGCGGTTCAGGTTATCATAAGTGTAACCAACCGTGTTTAAAGCATTGGTGGCCTGGCTGTAAGCCGTTTCCATATACGGGCTGTTATAACTGAACTGGGAGATATTACCATTATATTGCGGTGTAGCTGTTCCGGTAGGCTTATTGTAATAAAGTTGTTCCCCATAAGCCCCTGTTGAAGGGGTGAGCGCGGTCAGCCATCCCCGTTCGTTATAGGCATATTGAATGGTCTCCAAGGAACCATTGGTGATTTGCGCAGTCAAAGTCGCGCTATATGTTACTGAAAAGCCCGGACTCATCGTAATACTGTTGGTAGCATTCACGGTTAAGTTACCGCTGGATATACTGTTTGCCGATACGAGTGAAACGTTCGCAGCGATTCCGCTGTTGGGAGACCCGTCTATATTTTCGGTATATAGCTGCCCGATCTCATTATAGTTTTGTGCCGATAAATATTGCGTGGTCTGCGCCACGCCGTTGCTCCCTGTTATTTGCTCAATGGTCTGTACTTTTCGGCCTACCTGATCATAAGCATAGGAATTAAAGATGGTCACTTTCGGACTGGTAGAACTTGTTCGGTAATGCTGCCTGATGGTAGTATCCAGTTGGTTAGTAAAATTGTAATAATTAGTAATCGCATCATAATTACCGGTACTATAGCTGGTATGGCCACCGACATAATGTTGTGCGTAGCTTTTTATTACCCTGCCTAAATCATCATAATAATGGGCCGTCCACAACAAGTCACCAGGGGTATTTAATATCCCTGTTTGGGTAGCAGTCAACAGCCCCCTTGTCATTGTACTGGCCCCGGTGGGTGCCGCATAAGTTGTTGCAGGCAGCCCGGTAATATTGTAATCATCATAATAATTGGTAGTGAGGATGGTCGCTCCTGTAGTAGGTACCGTTAAATTACTATAGCTGCCCGTTGTGGATTTGGTTTCCCATAGGGTAGTTTGCGTATTAGCGGTGGCCTGAACGGTTCCCCGGTAATTAATATTGGCTGAGCTGCCTGCCAATATATAGATTCCGCTTATTATCTGTCTGCCCTGCGAATCATATTTTATATAGGAAAACTGTTGCGGGGCATACCCTCGCTGAACAGAATCTTGCGTGGCGACCACCTGGTTGAGGTTGTTATAAACCATATATTCCCAGCCCTTCCCCGGGATCTTCTTTTCGATCAGCCTGTTCCTGCCGTCGTAATGGTATTGATAGCATAGGTTATCCAAAACTGTTTGTGTAATACCACCTGCATCTGGGGTTGCTCCGGGTGGCAATACATAGGTCAGGTTGCCATAGTCATCATATATATAATAAGTTGAGAACGTTTCATTTGCACTGGTAGCCGTATTATAATTAAAGGTTCTTTTTAATACTACACGGTCAAATTTATCCTTGTATTCCTGGATAGTATTTAAATTTAAATTGGTTTGTGATGCTGACCAGTTTTCATTTCGGGTAACCGTTACGTATAATTGTCCATACGCGTAGGCCCCTTGATCTGTCAATGCATTTCTATAAAGGTATTGACCGGAGGTATTATATAAATAGGTGACCGCATATTGTTTGGCCCAATAACCTGGTAAACCGGTCGCATTGTTGGTAGATTAGGGCCATATCTAACCATAAATCTGTATCATCATTTGCTCGTTACAATAAAATAGATGACGAGCAAAAAGCCGCAGCCATGACTGTAGCCTTCAAAAAAGCGGGGTAATTATAATTTATAATCATCCTTTTGTTAGCTTATCTATCTCTTGAGTTTTTTCATCCACATAGTCAGGATTCGATACATGTTTATTAAACAATTCAACAAATTGTTGTTTAACAAACTCAATGGCATCTAAAAAATTCAAGCTTTCTGCCTGTATGTCAAGCTTGGAATTGAATAATTGAATATTCCCTAAGGAATCAATCATTAATACAAACTCTAATGGACGAAGAAGTACAACAGATTGTTCGCCTACAACTATTGGGGATGGAATTGGTATCGTTGGTTGATTTCCTTCCTGAGTAAAAAGCAAATTTTCTATCAGTTCTTTTTTTCTAAAATCGCTGAAGGCTCCACCTGCTGGAAGTTTGAATACAGCAGTCACAATTTGCGTCTTTTGCTGTTGTTCCAATAGCAAATCATCTACTGTTTGTTGCGGTAATACTTCAGTTTTAAATTTTTCTCCTGGCCGACTTTTTTTGTAGCTACGTTCAAAACCTTTGTTGTATGAACTTACGCTAAGCGAAACATCTTTATTTTCTAAAATTTTAAATATTGGATCAAATATTTTTTTTCTAGATTCAGCATCAGGAAATCGTTCAACAATTGCCACCGCATCTTCTTGACTTGAGTAATCTACATCTAAGACATCATTTTTATAATTGTCAATCAGTGAACTTTGCCAATCTTCGATTTGCTTATACTCTGATTTAATCACGATGTTATCAATTGCTATTGACACGTTAAAGCTACTGAAACTCGAATCTGCAACACGTGGAGAGGCTTTTTGCTTAATTTGATTAATTGTCTTGTTTAATCTTGATCGATCGATTATAACATCTTTCAATTTTGCAGTTGCTGTATAATCTATATAGCTATCAATGGACTTAGTTATGCCTATTAAGAAATTTCCAGCTTCTTTTGTTGAAACTGTATGATCATGTACATTATCCGTTGGCTCAAGTTTAAATATATATGACTGAGATCTTAGTACATTTATATAATCATACGCTTTTAAATATCGATCGTAAAATAGTGGTAATCCAAGTGAGTAATAACTCTTTTCATCTGGCAAATATTCGTCAGGTAAACTAAATGCATTAAGCATTACAACGTTTTTATTTTCACCATTGACATCCTGATCTATCAAAAATACAAATGTACTATCAAGTTGACAGATAGCCATTCGTAATGAGATACCTCCTGATAAATAATTATAAAGTTCACTCTTGGATATTTCAAAGACAAGTATTCGATTTACGTCTTCATTATAATCTACCCAATAAAATAAGTAATCTTTATCATTGTGGCCTTTGTAGTGAGTTAATAGAGGTCCGTCGACAAATAAAATGTCATGCACCTTAACTAGGTCATTATAAGGCAGAGATTCAATTTTATAACCTACTATTTCAATCATCTTACAATGAATTAGTTATTACAAAGTTATTCATCCAAACTATTTCTTTTATTTCAAAAAGTTCAAAATGTTTAGATATCGGGTGCGGTTCAGACATTAATCCAGTGCCTTTTTCAATAGTGCCATGAGCTATATGGGTGTAACCTAATTTCTGTTGAAGATTGGAAGATAAAGAGTGAAATGCCACAGTAGAAGCATCTATAGACGTGTGAAAAGAAAGGCTACAATATCCGCACTTTATATTTTCAGGCATCGCCCTAACCTGAGCTCCCCGTTTTAAATCATATAAATGATTAGGCAAAAAATTCAAATCGTCCTCAATTGGATTTATTACCCACCTTACAGCCTCAATCTCATCGTTTAATTTATAATTTTCAGGGGGACAAGTGATAGTAAGTTTTTGGCTATTTATAAGGCTTTTGTATCTAAGCTGCATGGTTTAGGTGTCAATATTTAAACAATAATAACATTTTTGATCCATATTTACCTTATTATATATATTATCCAAAAGCTAAAACAATACGGTGCTATTAAAATATCCAAGATTGTATGAAATTTTGTATGTGAAAAAGAAAATCCGCAAAAATTACGGTGAATTTTGCGGATTTCGATGAAAGTGTGTGGTCCCGACGAGAATCGAACTCATATCTAGAGTTTAGGAAACTCCTATTCTATCCGTTGAACTACGGGACCAGTTTTGCAAAGGTGCAAATTATAGCTGAAATTATTCAGTTAAAATGCAAATTGACTTATCGCACAACGGAACCATTATGTAAAGCATCAACCGGTGATACGAAGCATAGTTTTCCCTCCGAATCCTCGGCCATCAGTATCATACCTTGCGATAATATCCCTTTTATTTCTCGTGGTTCCAGGTTTACTAAAATACTTACTTGCTTGCCTATTATGGTTTCCGGCTCATAATGCTCTGCAATTCCTGATACAACTGTGCGCTCATCAATACCGGTATCAATGGTAAGCTTTAACAGCTTCTTGGTTTTAGCCACTTTTTCGGCAGCTAAAATTGTACCGGTGCGAATATCCATTGCCGCGAATGATTCAAAACTGATATTTTCTTTTGCGGCTACTATTGGTGTTTGTTTTGTAATCGCAGCAGCCTGCTTTTTATCCAGTAATTTTTGTACTTGCTTTTCAATAACTTCATCCTCTACTTTTTCAAATAATAAAGCAGCAGGGTTTAATTGATGCCCGTTCTCAAATTTTATCGCATCCCCAAAAGAAACACCTGCCAAATCATAATTTAGCATTCCAAAAATTTTGGTAGCTGTGCCCGGCAAAAATGGTTGCAGGCAGGTTGCCAAATTAGCTATTAAAAACAGGCAGTTATGCAAGGCTTCCTTAGCATCCTCCGGGTTGGTTTTAATCGTTTTCCAGGGCTCTTTCTCTGTCAGGTATTTATTACCCAAACGGGCAATATCCATTACATTTTGTAGTGCCTGTCTGAATTTGTAATTCTCTAAATTTTGATCAAGTTCGGTATAAAATTCACCTAATTGCGCATTAAGCAGGTTGTCGGTAAGCTTTATTTCGCCACTTTCTGATTCAACTTTGCCATCGTAAAACTTATGCATCAATATCATTACCCGGTTAACGTAGTTGCCTAATATGGCTACCAACTCGTTATTTACGCGGGCCTGGTAATCTTTCCAGGTAAATTCACTGTCGCTGGTTTCTGGCAAAATGGATGTTAATACATAACGCAATTCATCTTGCTTACCCGGGAATTCTTCCAGATATTCATGAAGCCAAACCGCGTGATTACGTGATGTAGACAGCTTCTCCCCTTCTAAGTTCAAAAACTCATTGGCAGGTACATTTTGCGGCAGGATATACTCGCCATGTGCGTGTAATATGGATGGGAAAATAATACAGTGGAAAACA
>Ga0206835_1014_pt1 | contig 90378 bp, 68 predicted proteins | sample Alteio_BWOrgCont_31_FD_152853 | JGI IMG/M metagenome (GOLD analysis project Ga0206835, IMG submission 152853) | Enriched cells from forest soil in Barre Woods Harvard Forest LTER site, Petersham, Massachusetts, United States -... | ecosystem: Environmental > Terrestrial > Soil > Temperate forest >...
TACATGGTGCGCTCTGAAATACCCAGCTCTTTCGATGCGGCCCTGCGGTTGCCCTGGTGCTTTTCCAGCGCGTGCTTTATATATTGTTTCTCCCGCTCTTCCAGCGATAGCGCCTCTTCCACGTCTTCGCCTATATTGGGGTTAATGGTGCGGGCAGTAGTATGCATGGGTTGTATCTGCAGTGGCTGGCTCTCTTCAGGGTTGTCAAGTTCGTGGTGCAGCTTGCTTATAACCTGGGCCGTGGCAGGCAGTTTGCGCGATATGTTGTGGTCCTCGTTCTCTAACAATGTAAGCACGGTGCGTTTCAGGTCGACCATGTCCTTGCGCATTTCAAACAGCACCTTATAGAGCAGTTCCCTTTCGGTGAACTCGGTTGTACCACCGGCAATTCCTTCGGGCCTGAACAGCGCGGGAACAGTAACAGAGGAGCCGTCGGGCAAATATGGGCCAAGTATAGCGGGAGTTATCTCGCGGTTCTTTTCTATAACCGATATCTGCTCGGTAACGTTCTTCAGCTGGCGCACATTGCCCTTCCAGTAGTAGTTAATAAGCATGTCTTCCGCTTCGTGGTTCAGCTTTATAGGGGGCATCTTATACCTGTCGGCGAAGTCGGTAGAGAACTTGCGGAACAGCAGGGGTATGTCTTCCTTGCGTTCGCGAAGGGGCGGTATGTGCAGGGGCACGGTGTTCAGCCTGTAGTACAGGTCCTCGCGGAAACGGCCTTTCTCTATCAGCTGCATCATGTTCAGGTTGGTAGCGGCCACAATGCGCACGTCGGTCTTCATTACTTTAGAAGAACCTACACGTATAAACTCGCCTGTTTCCAAAACCCTCAGAAGCCTTACCTGTGTTGGCAAGGGCAGGTCGGCAATTTCATCTAAAAAGATGGTGCCTCCGTTGGCTACTTCAAAGTAACCTTTGCGGGTGTCGTGTGCGCCGGTAAAGGCGCCCTTTTCGTGGCCAAACAGTTCCGAGTCAATGGTGCCTTCGGGAATGGCGCCACAGTTAACGGCTATGTACTGGTTGTGCTTGCGGGGGCCAAGCTGGTGTATTATCTGGGGGAATACTTCCTTACCCGTACCGCTTTCACCGCTAATAAGTACGGAGAGGTCGGTAGCGGCCACCTGGCGGGCAATGTCTATGGCCCTATCCAGCGATGGTGCGTTACCAATTATCCTGAACCTGTTTTTTATTTCCTGAACAGTCATACTGAATACAAAATATCGAATACTGAACAAGGAATACTGAATACTGAATTAGCGGAAGCCCTTCTTTTTACACAAATTGGGTTGTTCATTTCAATATTCGATATTCACTGTTCGATATTCATTATTATTCTATTGCTTTTCCTATCAGCGTACCCGACGTACAACTGTGGACCTTTACTTTAACGTAGTCGCCGCGCTTATAGTGTTCTTTGGGGAATACAATCACCTTGTTCTGCGAGTTCCTTCCACTGGCATCATCCACAGACTTCTTCGATGTGCCTTCTACCAGTACTTCAAACTCTTTACCTATGTCGCTAAGGTTGTTTTCATGCGAGTGCTTGCGGTGCAGGTCTACAATCTCCTGAAGCCTTCTCTTCTTAACCTCTTCGGGAATGTCGTCGGTGTACTTCTTGGCAGCGAATGTTCCCGGCCTTTCAGAGTACTTAAACATATATGCATAGTCGAACTTCACCTCTTCCATTAACGATAAGGTCTCTTTGTGCTCTTCCTCCGTCTCTGAACAGAAGCCCGATATAATATCGGTGGACAAGCCGCAACCGGGCACAATGCGCTTAATAGCAGCTATCCTGTCGAAGTACTTATCTCGGTCGTAACCACGGTTCATTCTCTTCAGCATCGTCGTACTACCCGACTGTACCGGTAAATGTATGTAACGGCATATGTTCTCGTTCCTGGCCATAACATGCAACACCTCATCGGTCATATCCTGAGGGTTAGAGGTAGAGAAGCGTATACGCAGCAAAGGGCTTACCTTGGCTACCATCTCTAACAGGTTGGCAAAGCTTACTGCATTGCTCTTCTGCTCATCAGTTGCCTTATCAAAGTCTTTCTTGGGGCCACCGCCGTACCATAGGTATGAGTCTACATTCTGGCCCAGCAACGTGACTTCCCTGTAACCACTATCAAATAAATTTTGTGCTTCTCTTACAATTGTATATGGGTCGCGGCTGCGCTCCCTGCCTCGGGTAAAGGGGACAACGCAAAAGGAACACATGTTGTCGCAACCACGTGTAATAGATATAAAAGCTGTTATTCCATTCTCTGATAACCGAACCGGGTTAATATCAGCATAGGTCTCCTCTCTTGACAGAAGTACGTTTACCGCCTTTTGTCCGCCTTCTACTTCACCAATCAAATCAGGAATGCTTCGGTATGCATCCGGACCCACTACAATATCTACTAAATCCTCTTCTTCTAAAAGCTTTGTCTTTAATCGTTCGGCCATACAACCCAACACCCCAATAACCAACGACGGGTTTTCCTTCTTCAATATCCTGAATTCCGTAAGGCGCTGGCGTGCTCTTTGTTCGGCATTCTCCCTTATGGCGCAGGTATTCATCAATATCACGTCTGCCTCTTCCGGAGACGAAGTATTAGCATAGCCCTCACTTTTCAATATGGAGGCCACAATCTCACTATCTGAAAAGTTCATTGCGCAACCATAGGTCTCCAGGAAGAACTTCTTCTCAGCCTGTACTATATTTCTAACCGTAATCTCTTGTTCTAAAGTCTCCATATTTCTATTCCGAGCCCCATTTTGGGAGAACAAATTTACAAAAAGAGTATGTCATAACGTCATACTACCACAAATAAAAATCCCCCGACTGTTACCAGAAGGGGGATTCTATAAATATCATTAAAACTTAGTATTGCCACATATCATTTTCAAGTGTAGCAATATTGTTCTTTATTGATTCACCTTCTAAAAGGGCATCGAGCGTGTTCTTCAAGTAATCAGATACTTTCCTGTTATATACATTACTCTCCTGCACTATATAACTTGAGAATTGCCTTTTCCAGAACATATCTTCATATGTCCTTCTTTCAGCATCATTCTTGTCATTGAATACCTCTGCCTTTGAAAACAACGGTCTCACTTGAGGGAAATATATCCAGAACATAGGAACTGTTCCGGGTTGCTCAGTCCCATTATCATCGAACTGCTTTCTTACTACACAAATCCCTAAAATACGAACATCCAACACCGAACGCTGTTTATCAAAAAACCAATCCTCTTTCAATTCATACTGAGAGATATCACCAGAAGTAAATGCCTGCCCTTGTATAGTTGAATTACCCTGCTCATCAGTAACACGAATCAGCTTCAGGAGAGATGAGTCAGCCTTTGTCTTTGTCATTTGCTCCATGAAAGTGTGGTCGATATCAAACAGGTTGAATTCATATACCGTTAATCCTTCTGCTTTAATAGCAGCGTAAAGAACATCCCACATACTTTTTCTTGAAGCATTCGGAGAAGCCGGATAGAAATAAGGCAAGTTCATTTTTTCCTTAAGATCCATTATCCTCCAAATCCTCCTTGACCAGATAACATCAGCCTCGCGTAAAAAAGAATATGGAATAACCCGGCGGTTAGGAACATTCTCCCTCACGTATGTATTATCAAGTACATTGGGTACCGATGAAGCAGGTTGTGCAAACGAAGCACCCCATACAAGCATAAGCAACGGTACTAAACTATTCCTCATTACCTTTTTCATGGCTTGTTTCTTTAGCAATTAGTTAATCTTTATACTTTGTCCCGCAATTGGCCTTTGTTTCCCATCGGGTCCTCTAACCTGTACACTCTTGATGATTATATAACTTCCTTTAGGAACCTGGTTCAATAATGTTTTCATTTCACCGCTGAAGTCACCTCCGTTACCTGTTTTTTCAACAAACTGGCCACCACTTCCAACAGCCATTACAAAAGATACAACCGTAAAACTTACTCCGCTGAAAGCGAAATCATCAGGCATCTTGGCTTGTACTTTAGGTATAGCCAAAAGCTGCAATTTACTTATGTTAATATCACCGGTCCTTCCACCTGTAGCGCAAGCAGGGTCGGGAATACGTTTAACCTTAAAATGCTGTCCGGGCAGATTTTTCTTAGAGCCATCAGGCATAGTTGCCTGAACAGTAATTACAGCATCCTTACCTATCTGGTCCGCAGTACATCTTACAATATAATGTCCATGTTGACCTGAACCAATAGAACCATAACTCATTGAAGGATGAATGGCATTATCTCCTACACCCGGAACAGAAATATCTACAGGGTTATCCACGCCCGCATAGAACGTATTCATCTGGGTAGGGGAAATAACAACTGCAGCTTTAGCTACTATATAACTTGATTTAAAAGGATAACTTTTCATAACACCCGTTGGGTCTCTCATCTGGATAACACCTTGTAAAACAGCAGGTCCTTCTTTATCAGTTCTGAAGCCATATTTACCTATACCATTAACAATTTTAGTAACCTTTTCACCGTTACCAATAATTGCCTTTTTAACTGTATCAACATCCCCAATCAGAATGGTTGGGTCCTGTGTAGCAATATAGGCAGACGGGAAGATATCAGCTTTAAAACTGTCTCCTGCTATTACGTAACTTGAACTTGGAATTACTTTAGCAATAAAGTCAGTTACCTTGAATGAATTTGCGTCAATTTTACTATATAAATAATTAACCATAGCAGACTCAGCACTCCTAACATCATTCTGCAATTTAGTTAACGTTACAATGTCGGCAACCAATGGTGTTTCAGAAAAATTAAATACAACCCAGTTCTCCTTCTTACCTTCATCAGCAACATATGTTGATGGGGTTAATAACCCAACATTAGTTTCAACGCTATCCTTTGCTGAACAGTTTTTTAAACCGCTCTTGAATACCGTTATCAGTTGTTTCCTGAATTCAGTAATCTTGTCCTGGAGTTTTTTACCTTCTCCACCTGAACCGTCTTCGCTTTCGCCGACCATAATACGAGTAGGGTCAGTAAAGTTGTCCTTTGCATCAACATACTGAAGCATGGTGTCATTCTTGTCTATATTCTTCTCATCTACTTCCTTTACTAACTTCACCTTAACATTCTGAATATATGTCACCATATCCTCTGCTTGCCTTTTTATTGTCTGCGCAGCATCATAATAAGGCTTGGTCTTTGCCTGGTCATTTTGCAAAGCCTTATCAAAGTGCTGATATGTGGATGTATTTTCATCTACAGCGTTCCTGTTCGATTTCATCAACCCCGTATCCACCACCACAAAGGCCATTACTATCTGCTTTGATACGTTAAGCGCGAGCAGAGCAGTAAGTACAAGGTACATCATACCTATCATCTTCTGCCGCGGCGTCTCTTTTCCACCAGCCATAACTTATTCTTTTTTAATATGTTATAAAAAAATTATATACTATTCAATTACTTCCTCACATTCATGGCAGTAAGCATATTGCCATAAACTGTGTTAAGTGATTCAAGGTGCTGAACTAATTGAGACATTTCAGTCTTATAACGACGTGTATCTTCTACAGAATCGCTAACGTTTTCAACCAATTTAGCAATACTGTCATACAATTGACCGGAAGCCCTAACCTGGTCATTTGATGTTTTCAATTGCATTTCATACACTGTATTGAGTGCTGCAACATTGTCAGCCATCTTAGCCATATGTTCAACATATGCGCCCGGGTTGCCAACGCTTAAACCTTTAAGGGTTTCAGCCGCTCTCACTGATGAAGAATTGAGTTGATCCATGTTATCGGTTACCGATTTAACCTTACTAACATAATCCTTTGTAGTGTCAGCTATATCGCTGCCTGCTATTGAACCAAGAGATTCAGCAGCTTTAGAAGAATTATTTGACAAATCACCAAGGTTTTTGCTTGCGCTCTTCACATTAGTAATATAATCACCGGTAGCAACACTTGCATCAGCCATTTCGCTCATTTTAGCTGTATTATCGCTGAGGCTCTTTAAACCTGTGCCCAGGCTGGCAATAAGTTCAGGGCCAATTTTAGCTTCTTCAAGCATGTCATCAAGCTGCTCTGTAATACTACCCTTCTTTTCTTCTTCAGTTCCATGTTCCTCTTCTCCATGCATGCCGGCTAATTCAGGATACACTAAACTCCAATCCACGTCTTCGTGAGGACGTGTTAACCCTGTCATAGCAAATATCACCGCTTCAGTAAGCAGTCCTGTTACAAGCATGGGGCCTGCACCCGGATAGTGCTGGATTTTAAATAATGCTCCAACAATTACGACTGCTGCACCAAAGCTATATAATTTGTGCATAGCATTTTTACCAGTTTTCGAGTCCATCCAATCCGCAATTCCCATAATGTTAAATTTAAAGGGTTATTGATTAATTAATTACTTATAAATTACTGTTTTTTCTATTGATGTGCCGATGACACATTGTCTATATTATCGCCTTTAGCACGTCCGAGATAAGTCTCTACACAACGGAAACCAACATAACATTTAGCTGTATCCTGGTATTCGTATGTCCTTGAACTTGTCTGGCAATAATATCCAACATCTTTCCATGAACCACCCCTGATAACTTTCCTCTTAAGTACATTAGGTTCGTTATCAGCAGCGTCATATACATAATCAGAGTTCAGGTCATGGTCAAAGTCATAAGCTGACTCATCGTATGCATTGCTTGTCCATTCAGCGGCATTACCTGCCATACAGTAGAGTCCGTAATCGTTAGGATTATAAGAATATATACCTACAGTATGGAATCCGCCGTCATCCATATAACTACCCCTCATAGGTTTAAAGTTACACAGGAAGCAACCTCTTGAGTTCCTTATATACGGACCGCCCCAAGGGTATGGGCTTAATGCCAGACCGCCACGGGCAGCATATTCCCATTCGGCTTCGGTAGGAAGACGGAAATCATTTACAATTGTTTGGTCGTGCGTTAACAAATAGGTATCCATAAGTTGTGTACGCCATACGCAGAAAGCTGTTGCCTGTTTCCATGAAACGCCTACAACAGGGTAGTTATCATACGCAGGATGCCAGAAATACATATTCGTCATAGGCTCATTGAATGAATATGTAAAGTCATGAACCCATGCTAATGTATCAGGGTAAATATTAATAACGTGCTTATCTATAAATACACTCCTGTCAACGCCTTTCCTGAATCTTGTTTTATAATCATTGCCATCGAATGGCTTGTCGGTTACATCATAATGGCCTTTACCATTAATGAATTGCTGACCTTTTTTATCCGGTGCATCTTTATCGGGAACAAAACGGTTACCCGCATCTCCATTCTTAACAGCCGCTAAACGGATATTAATAGTGTAGAATAAGAAATTGAGTTTACGCGTATCTATCTCTTTTCTCCTGTAAAACTGTTCTGCTGCAGGAAGGTAAAGGTCAGCCAGGTTTTCATTAACTGTCTGGTCTTCAAAATCCATCTTAGCGTCCCAACGGATTGTCGGCGGATCGATATCATTTCCGAATTGGTCCTGTGCGGTTACCTGGTTTTCATCTCCGCCTGCATACAACATCATGTGCATAATTGAGTCTCTAACCCAATATACAAATTGCCTGTATTCATTATTGGAAATTTCAGAGTCATCCATATAGAACGCCTGAACCGAAACCATTTTTTGCTTGGTAGTATAAGCATATGGCACTTCCTGGTCATCGGGTCCCATCATATAGCTACCCATAGGTATATAAACCATACCATACGGATCGGCCTGGAACCATGCCGGTCTATTTTGCACACCAATTAACTGGCCGTCAAACTTATTACAGCCGGTTATAAGGGCAATAAAACACGCGAGCAACAACAATCTTCTCATATTAACCTCCCAATTTTTAGTTTAAGCATATATCGAACCTTTAGAAAACAGTGTGAAGAATTTTCTACGTTAACAATAAAGAATAGTTACAAACTATTTTCATATACTATTATAAGAACCTGGGATTACCATGGAACTCCGTCTTAGACGGTGGCTTCGGCTTGAAGCAATATTGCAGGGCAATTTCGGGTGAGCCACTGCTGTATTGATGTATGTCCGATGTTGTATAATCATAAGCCACACCTATTTTTAAACTTCCCTGTCCCATGTTCTTCTCAAATCCTAACAAAGCCACAAACGCATCGTTCATTCTATAACCAACGCCAAAATATATGGTTTTATTGTATTCAGCACGTAAATCTAATTGAAATTGTGTAGAAGATGCATCAGATTCTACGTATACATCCGGAAGAATGTCCCATGTTGCACTGGCATTATATATATAACCTGCCATAACATAGTAGTGCCTTGCTACATCATATTGGTAACTCCTTACTGAACTGGAAATAGTTTGTTCAGGTAAGTGAGACGATGAAATTCCAACATACAAGCCTTGCGGTGTTGAGTAAAATGCACCTAAACCTATATCGTAAGTTGTGTTAGAACTTCCGCCAACAGGAATAAGAGGATCGTTCGTGTTAGTTCCCATACCATCAGGCGGAGCCCATGGGCCGCTTAATGCAACCTGGTAGAAACCTATTGAAGGGCCGATACCTAACGTACCAGGGCCTAATACTATATGAAAAGAGTAGGATAATTTTGCTTCAAGGTTGCTTTGAAAACCAAGCTTATCATCATATACCGTTAAGCCAAGCCCACCGCCTATTGCAGGGATGTATGCATCACCATTAAACATAATGGTGGTTGGGTTACCCGGAAAGTTCAACCATTGGTTCCTATAAATTAAACCACCGCAATATGCCTGGTTGGTACCCGCATAACCTGGGTTAGTATTTAACTTCGTAAAGAAGTTCTGGCTGAATTGCGCGTCTTGCTGTGCATTGGCCACAAAGGCCATTCCCACAAGCATCACAGAGGTAATTATCTTTTTCATTCTTCGTGTAATTAGTTAAAATACCTATACCCTTTCTACTAGAAAGAGAATGCTAAAGTAATGAATTTTAAATTACAATACAAGTATGTTTCAGAAGATTTCATTAAAACTACTGATAATCACCCTATTAACATTATGCTAATTTTTGGTACGCCTGCCACCAGCGGTCAGGCATTTCTTCAGCACAGGCAAGTTGGTAGTCTTCGTATGAACATGGCACCATATGGTGACGCTCAAATTTCGATTTTGCACCCACCCGGTAAGGAACTTCCATCCACCATCGGTCGGTTTTCATGCTTTTATAAAAAACCAATTCATGTTCAGCCGATTTTATGGCAACCCGGTATTTCAGATAGTCTTTATCGGTCATTATCGGGAAATCGTTCTTACGGTTTGCAAAACCATCGAGGAAATACCAAACCATTTGCGCGGCCAGGGCTGTTGTCTGGTTGCGAATATCAAAAACAGGGTTTATTTCATAAATGCCAATAGAAGAAAGTTTATCGCTCATTCCGGCATAGCGGAAAATCTGGCAAGCCTCTTCACCATACAAGCCATTGGGCGTAGAATTAAATGTTCCGGGAGCATCGGACCTTCTGATGGCAGAAATATCGAAACTTAAAATATCGGCATTCCTTACAATGGGTTCCGCTTCTTCCATGTTAGTTTGTATCTGCCCCAGGCGATAAAGGTCGAAGTACATTTTCTTTACCGTTTCCAGTTCATCGGGGTTTACAAAATGTGTTTGATACCCTACACAGCTTAAATTAAACAACAAACTTGGCTGATGCTGTAATATCTTGCTCAGGTATGTGGTTGCAGTTATTTCACTATCTATTTCACCTAAATCAATTTTGTTGTCGACACACACTACGTTAACCGTTTGCTGAAGGCGGTTATATGCGGTGTAGTTTGCATAGGTAAGGTCCTGGCTACCGCCAATTATAACAGGAATGATTTTCTTATCTAATAATTCAGCACAAACAAATTCGAGTGCACTGTAAGTATCTATAACACTCTGCCCGGGAGCAATGTTTCCTAAATCGGCAACAACTAATGTTGGAATATAGGAAAGTGAATAAAAACTCTCGCGTACTTTATCGGGCGCTGTGGCGCAACCTTCATTATCCCGCGAGCTTCTTCCCTCCCCTACTCCGATAATGGCAACCTGCACTTTATCTAAATCAGGAAATCCGGCAGAAGAGTTTTTCTTTATATGGCTGCCCCACATAAACGGAGCATACTCTTGTTTGCTTTCAGCCGAAGGTTTAAGATATTGCGCTATTTCCATGCAATAAATTTATGCTCAGGATTTTTTCTTTGGAAAGAAACGTCTTTTCTTTTTGCCCGATGCCTTATCAGCTTCAATAATGGCAAGGCATTCTTCTAATGTAAGCTTTACAGGGTCCTTGTCTTTCGGTATCTTATATATTTCCTTCTCCATGGTTATATACGGCCCGTACCTGCCCTTCAGCACTCTTATTTCAGGCTCGTGATTAAACACCTGTATGTTTTTTTCAATTTCCTTCTGGCGCTTATCCTTTATTACTTCAATGGCCCTTGCTTCGTTAACGGTATACGGGTCATCTTCTTTCGGAAGAGAATAAAATTTCCCATCGTGACGAACGTATGGCCCGAACCTTCCAATTGAAACGTCAATCTCTTTTTCTTCAAACAAACCTACTTTACGCGGCAGCCTGAATAAATCCATCGCATCAGGGAGTGTCATGGTATCCATACGTTGGTCGGCACGCAATTTTGCAAAACGCGGTTTCTCCTCCGATTCCGTATCGCCTATCTGCACCATTGGCCCGTAGCGGCCTATTTTTACAAATACATTTTTACCGTTAGGGTCCTGTCCCAACAATCTTTCACCCGATGCCCTTTCCTTCTCAGCTGTTGTTTTCTCAACTGTTAAATGGAATGGCTTATAGAAAGTAGAAAGCATTTTCGTCCATGAAAGTTTACCATCCGCAATTATGTCGAACTCTTCCTCAACGTGGGCAGTAAAGTGATAATCTAATATCTCACCGAAGTGACTTAAAAGAAAATCGTTAACCACCATTCCTACATCGGTAGGGAAAAGTTTTGACTTTTCTGCTCCTGTTATTTCAGTTTTTGTAACTGAGCTTATTTCTCCGCCCTTTAACGTAAGTACTGTATATTTTCTTTCCGTTCCTTCACGGCCTTCTTTCAACACATATCCTCTCTTCTGAACAGTAGATATTGTTGGCGCGTATGTAGACGGCCTACCAATACCTAATGCTTCCATTTTCTTTACAAGGCTGGCCTCAGTATAACGCGAAGGCGGTTGTGTAAAGCGCTGCACCGCGTCAATATGAGAAAGGTCTACTTTATCATTTTGCTTAAGCATAGGCAATTGTCCGCTTTCATCATTCTCTTCTTCATCCTCATCTTTCTCTTCAATATATACTTTCAAAAAGCCATCGAACTTTATTACTTCGCCGGTAGCTACAAAATTCTCTGCAGTTGCATTATTACTTATTGTAATAACAGTCTTCTCAATTTCCGCATCGGCCATTTGCGATGCAATAGCGCGCTTCCAAATCAGTTCGTATAAACGCACCTCGTTACTTTCTTCCGATTTAATTTCCCTGTTTGCGAAACTGGTAGGGCGAATGGCTTCGTGAGCCTCCTGTGCCGATGCCGATTTTGTTTTATAATGGCGCGTTTGCGAATATTTATTGCCGAACGATTTATCTATTTCTTCCTTAGCAGCATTAATAGCGAATTCCGAAAGGTTTACCGAGTCGGTACGCATATAGGTAATGTCTCCCTTTTCATAAAGGCCCTGTGCCACACGCATAGTCTGCAATACAGAAAAACCAAGCTTGCGGCTGGCCTCCTGTTGCAAGGTCGATGTGGTAAACGGCGCGGAAGGTGTGCGCTTCGATGGTTTCTTTTCCTGGCTCTTTACCGAAAATTCCGCGGTTTTCAGCTTGGTTAAAAACTCATTGGCTTCCTCTTCGCTTTTAAATTTCTTATCAAGCTCAGCTTTGAAACTTACGCCACCTGCTGCAAAATAACCTACTACTCTAAAGAAGAATGAAGAGGCAAAAGCATTTATCTCACGTTCGCGTTCTACAATTAGCCTTACCGCAACCGATTGTACACGGCCGGCAGAGAGAGATGGTTTTATCTTCCTCCATAATATGGGTGAAAGTTCATAACCTACCAACCTGTCTAATATGCGCCTGGCCTGCTGTGCATCTACTAAATCTTTATTTATCTCCCGGGGGTGCTTAATAGCTTCTTCAATAGCGCTCTTGGTAATTTCGTGGTAAACCACGCGTTTGGTCTTCTTTTCGGTTAGACCCAGTTCAGCAAACAGGTGCCATGCAATAGCTTCTCCTTCACGGTCCTCATCTGTTGCCAGCCAAACCATCTCGGCGGCTTTCGCCAGCTTCTTCAGTTCAGCTACCACTTTCTTCTTATCGGTCGATACCTCGTACTTGGGTTCAAAGTTGTTCTTTATATCTACGCCCAACCCTTTTTCAGGCAGGTCGCGTATATGCCCTATGCTCGACTTAACGGTAAAATCTTTACCAAGATATTTCTCTATCGTCTTAGCTTTTGCGGGTGACTCTACAATGAGTAAATTTTTTGCCATGCGTATATTTAATGTGAGCCGTTCTTTTTAAAAATGAAGGCGCAAAACTCTATATCTATTTCGAGAAAAACAAACTTTAATTTAAAACGGGCATGTTCATACACCCCTGGAGACCTTGCCAAATACGCCAAGCGGGAGTTTATAACCCGACGTTGCCTGCAAGTATAATTCGCCATATTTTAAATCGGCCTCTCTTTTGCCAATTAAATTCTCTATTATTAAGGACGAAAATCCCAGCGAATAGGTATTGAGAATCAGTATATGTTTTTCTTTATCGAGTAATTCCAAAACACTGCTTACCATTTCATTTATGTTATCTTCCAGCTTCCATTGCTCCTTATTCGGGCCATGACCGTAAGCAGGCGGGTCAAGGATAATTCCATTGTATTTTGCTCCACGCTTCAATTCCCTTTTCACATACTTCATGGCATCTTCCACCAGCCAGCGTATATCTGTAAGGCCCGACGACTCCATATTCTGCCTTGCCCAGGTAACCACCTGCCGTATAGAATCGAGGTGGGTAACATCGGCACCTGCCGCTTTGGCTGCCAGCGATGCGCCGCCCGTATAGGCAAACAGGTTCAGAAATTTTGGCTTCGTTCCCTTCATGGCGCTCATTTTGGTATAAATATAATCCCAGTGCACAGCCTGTTCCGGGAAAACACCTACATGCTTAAATGAGGTAAGCGAAAGATTGAATTTTATTTTCGGCCCGTTCGGAAGGTTGTAACTTATGCTCCACTTGTCGGGCATTTCCTTCAGCTTTTTCCAGGTGCCTGCATAGCTTGAATTAGCCATAAAGCGCACATGCGCCTTTTGCTCCCATTCCCTGGTGTTCATGGCTTTGCTCCATACCGCCTGCGGTTCGGGGCGAATGGTTATATACTGGCCAAAACGCTCCAGCTTTTCAAAATCTCCGCAATCAATAAGTTCGTAATCAGGAAAATTTACCGGGTGCAGTAACTCCACAGCATTAGTCATTAAACTCGTTTCTTTCCACGTATTCAAATATCATCGACGCAATATCTACACCTGTAGCTTTTTCAATGCCTTCCAATCCCGGCGACGAATTTACTTCGTTAACCACCAATCCGTTTTTGGTCGGAAGCATATCAACACCCGCGATACCGAGCCCAAGTTGTTTGGCTGCACGTATGGCCATAGCCTTTTCTTCGGCGCTCAGCTTTATTACTTCGGCTGTTCCGCCACGGTGCAGGTTCGACCTGAAATCGCCCGCAGCGCCCGTGCGCCTCATAGCGCCTACCACCTTACCATCTACCACAAATGCGCGTATGTCCTGCGCATTGGCCTCCTTCACAAATTCCTGCACCAGTATATCCACATCTACATCTAAAAAGGCTTCAATAACCGATTTTGCAGAGTTCTGCGTTTCAGCCAGTATTACGCCAATGCCCTGTGTGCCTTCCAGCAGTTTTATAACCACAGGAGCGCCACCCACCAGTTTTATAACGTTTTCAACGTGTTTGGGGTTTGAAATAAATGCCGATTTGGGTATGCCTATACCGGCCTTGGCAAGCAACTGCAAACAACGCAGTTTATCGCGCGAACGCACCAGCGCCTGCGATTCAACCGCGGTAAATATTTTCATCATCTCGAACTGCCTTACCACAGCGGCTCCGTAAAACGTAACCGACGCGCCAATGCGGGGTATAACCGCGTTTACATCCTTTACCTCTTCATCTTTATGGTATATATGCGGACGGCCTTTTTCAATTACCAGTACACACCTTAAGTGGTCGAGTACTACTATTTCGTGTCCCCTGTTTTTCCCTGCCTCTACCAACCTTTTGGTTGAATACGATTCCGGGCTTCTTGAAAGTATCGCGATTTTCATGACTTTATTATCTATCTACCACAAAAATAACAAAAGAACCATACCTGCAAATTAAGACTGAGGCTTAGGTAGAGATTGAGGCTTAGGGTAAGGTTGAGAAACGTCATTGCAAGCGGAGCGCGGCAATCTATAGTAGGCGCTAAGCTGTGCTTAGTGTCTATATAATCATTTAAGTTGACTTAAAGTAAGGTAAGCATAGCTTACCAACTATCTTGGCACGAAGTACAACTTCGCGCCTACGGGGGGTTGATTATCCTGACGCAAATAAGTGATAAAAACAACAGTTTCTATTGAAAAGATAGCGTATACTGATTCATTATTCCTTCCGTCCATTTTTTTAGGTTATCAAACCATTCATTTTCAGGCCTTAATGCTGAAAAACAAGCTATTCGGCATCTGTCTAAAAATAGGTTATCAGTAGCCCTATTATAGAAATCTGAAGGATTTAAAATATCCGTAATCATAAATGATTCTATTGGATCTACTGATGGGTCTAAAGAAAACCACCTTTTCAAAAAGGAACTAGTTCTTAATTGAGCAATCGCACCTAACCAATGTGTTCCAGTTTTGCATTGTGCAAAGCAAATTATTTTTGAAGGTAACGAATCATGGAATGGAATCCAAGCAACTATATCCACTTTATCATCTTGTGGGCTATAGGTTAATGCATCATCTTTAGGATGCAAACGCCCCTCATTCATATTCTTCACCAAATCATTTAACTTTTCATAAAATCCATTTTCCTTAGCGGTTCCAAATACAATGCCTACCGAATTTTCCCCTAAATAATTTAATAAGGAATCTTTACTTAAACTCTCAAATATTTTTGTACCATCTATATCTCCAAAAACCTTGTTTTTTGACATATCATTCCTTGTAGCAAGAAGAAGATATGTATAAATCCATAGATATTTCTGATCCACATTACCGTCTATTGTTAAAACATAGCCGGAAGAATCTAGTTTAAATGGGTATTTACCTGAACAACTTTTAATTCTTCTTTCTATCTCTCTCACAAGTTCCAAATCCCCCTCTTCTACGTTATCTTCATATAGCTCAGTTTCTGTTTCTTGAACATCGTCACTAATCCCGCGTTCTTTATTGATATCTAATAATGAGACTGAATGAGTAGTTTTCTTTAAACATTCAATTTCCCAAAAATCAGCAACTTCGATTGGATCAGCAGAAGTACTTAATCCGCCATAAAGTGTATAGCTCATGACCTGCTCAATTCTCTAATTATTTTGCATTTCTGTTTATCTCTTCCATCTTTGAGAGAAGATCCTTTGCAATATTTGAAACTATCTTCATTGTTTTTAATAACTCCTCATTCCCATTGTATCCTTCATTAACAAAAGACCATGCTTTTTGAATCTCTCTTTTAACAGCAAACAAACTTTCTTCGAAAACACTTTCCTTTGGCTTACTTAATTCATACGCCTGCTCCAAATCTCCTTTAGCCTTCAAAGCAGAAAGCGCCTCTCTATTTTTTATTACTTCTTCTAATCTTTTTAAATCAGGGTTTTGTGAAACAACAATTGGTTCTAGTTAGAGGACTTGTTTTCGGGTTTATCTCTTATTGTTTTTAACAACCTCTCTACTTCCCTTCATTAAGCTTAAGGACCAAAAGCAATCATTAAGTAATTGAAAATCAAATATTTACGCAACATATTGATTTTCAGTGAATTATATCATTCATTGTAAATCATTGTATTTAACAATGGAGGGCCTGCTATTAGCGGCTTTTAAGAGGCCGCCATTGTTAATTTTTATTGTTATTTTTCCTATCCCCTTAACTTGCACTATTATGGCAAAGTGATGTTACTCACGCCTCTAATTTTCAGCTAAGGTGTTCGTGATTATACGGCTATTATCTTAAATTAAAGGAGGCCGTATAATTGTTATTTTGGCTGAGTAATTGAACCCCATCGGGGTGATATGTCTGTAGCAGAAAATAACCCACCCATTCCTTGCCCGCCGAAGAAAGAATTGCAGATATGGGTAATAAGGTAGTCGGCGGGTGTAATTTCAATGTATATTCATATCCGACCTATACCTAAGGTGCACCGTGGTAGTGCTCACCAGTTAGCTAATTTTAAGTTTAAGGTGTTCGCGAGCCCAAAACCATATTTTATTTTTAGGGGTGGTTTTGGGGTTGTTGAAAACTAATTCAATTTTTTGCTTATTATTAATAAACATTTTGGTTACTTTGTAATTGAAATATTAGCCACTTACCATTCAGAATTCAACATTTAAAATTCATAATTACACACGATGCCATTCAAGGAAATAGGGCAACCTTATTTAAAGACTGACTGATAAAAAAATAAAAACATGCCAAAAACCGCCAAAAAATGGCAGAAACCGCCAAAATTTGTCGTGGGGAAGGTGAGGTGTGCCCGGTTTAAAACATAAAGTAATAAGTAAAAGTTCTTTGAAATATGAAATAGGTTGAGGCTAAGATTTAGGTTAAGACCTTTGTACATTGCCTGCCATAGCTTTAGCGAAGGTATGCGGCTGTTAACTTTGCGCACTTTGTGGTAAAAAATCCTTTCGGCTTAGCGCCTTTGTCCAAATGAATCCCTTCGGGACGAGAATACTAAACCAACAATATGAAAACACATTGTTATTATCAATAAATGTTATTGGTTTTCAGCCGCCTGCAAATTCAATATCAATGGCCTTTTATTGATAAATACATTGTTTATGCATTGTTATTTTATTGATACCTTATTGTTTTTTATAGGCTTACAGAATTATGAATGAAAGTACTGGTGCGAAAAAACTTTGCGGCTTTGCGAGAGGCCTTCGACAGGCTCAGGCTGACAGCTCTGTGGTAATCTGTGTAATCTGTGGTGAAAAATGGTCTTAGTGAAGCTTAGTGTGAAGTTTCTTTGTGCCCTTAGTGGTGAAAAATAACTCTACTGCACTTTAGGAACCCGCTCATAGAAAACAAAGCCGTTCTTACGGTAAAGCTCCTTAAGTTCAGGGTACTGCTTTTCAATATTGGTAACGCTGGTAATCTTGCTCACGAAATAAGCCGGCTTATCAATATCGCCATGCAAAAGCCAGTCGGCATTGGTGCAGTTTGGGTTCTTCCAGGGTTGCTCATCGGAGTAAAAATATTGCGCAAAGCTCTTAAACTCAAGTGTGCATACATACACATCCTTCCCCTGCAACGACTGGTAAAACTCAACGGCAGCCTGCTGCGTAAACAGTTCGATTTTGGGAGCAATTACACTCAATGCAAGGTTTGTTGTAATGAGCGTACCGACAAAAAAAGTAATAACCCCGTTGGTAACTTTGCCACGCTTAATGAATATCAAGGCGCTAATAACAGAAACCAATAAGATGAACCCGACAATAGAATCGAGATATGTCCAGTTAACATCGGCCTGCAGGTTGGCAGCAGCAAAAGGGTCATCCATAAGGGGAATAAGTTTCTCTTTATTCATGCCTGCCAGTGGCAGCATTGCCAGGGCAATACCCAGCAAACCGCCTATGATTCCAAGCATCCAGCCCATCCACTTTTTCCAGGCAATTGATTTTTCAAACAACTCATACGCGGCAATAGCGGCAAAAAAAGTAAGCGGATAATAACAGAGTGAAGAGTAATGAAGGATTTTAGTTTTAACAATTGAGAACAATATAAGCACCACCCAGAAAAGTATTTTGAACCAGCGATTTGCTTCCCGCATTTTATCGTCGGTTTGTTTTACCATCATACCCCTTATGGCAAATACCGATGCAGGAAAACAGCCGATAAGCAATATTATAAAATGATAATAAAACGGACCACCATGACCGGAATCTTCAGTATTAAAGAGCCTTACCTGGTATTCAAAAAACTGTTTTATGGTTTCCCAATGGCCGGTAGCAACCTCAAGGGCGAACCAAATACCACCCGCTGTAAAGAGCACTATCAAGTAAACAAGCGCCTGCGGTATGCTGATAATGGCACGTCTTTTTTCAAGCAGCCAGTAAATAAATGCGGTAATGGAAAAGACAAGGAAAGCCACGGGCCCCTTGGTGAGCATGGCTACACCAATACAAAAAGCCGACATGGCAAAGTACCATGTTTTGCCGGGCATAATGTTTTTTTTGTGCAGCTGAAAACGCATGAAAAAGTACACACCGAGGAAAATAAAGAAGTTGAACCAGGGGTCTATAATCCCCGACTTAAAATAAAAATGAGGCAGCAAAGAACCCACATAAGCCAATACCCAGAACAACCCGAAACGCTTGTTTTTAAGCCTTGTGCCTACATTGTAAAGCAGCAATATGGTTGCTATACCGCATATAGCGTTGGGCAGTCGGGCTGCATAATCGCTTACTCCGAAAAGTTTCATGCTCAGGGCCTGCATCCAAATAAAGAAAGGAGGTTTTTCCCAGAACGGTAAATAGTTAATAGTGACCAGGAAGTACTGTTTGGCGGCAATCATTTCGCGGGCGCACTCGGCAAAGTTTATCTCGTCCCAGTCGAACAGGTGCACCTTGCCCAGGAAAGGCAGGAACAAAAAAGCCCCTGCAATGGCAAGCATAACCTGCGTACGTATGCTCTTTTTAGTTGCCGCTGATTCTAATTCTGTCATATGCCCTTTTCGTGGTCCATTGTTGTTACCCCGCCCGATACCACAAACTTCATGGCTTCGGCAGCCTTTGCATCAAGAGGCTTCACGTTCTCCTTGTTCACTATGAACAGCTTGCCCGAAAGCCCGTATGAGAAAGGGATATAGACAGCAAGGTATTCAGGGCCTATGGACATATTGCTTAAGTCGGTCTGCGTTACAAAACCAATCTGCTTAAGGTCGTTTACCTTATCAATGGTTACCAGCACGGGTTTGTTGAACTTGCGCTTACTGCCTACAAAGGCTGACATTATATCTTTCACCGAAGAATAGAGGGCGCGTATCAATGGTACTTTTTCAATGTCCTTCTCGAAGCGGTCGTAAACAGGAGTGAAGATGAATGAAGAAGATAAGCGGCCGATGATATAAACTGTAAGAACCAATATGCCTAATATGATAAACGGGTCCACAAGCGGGTGGACTATTTTACCCACGAAATGAAAAGTATCGCTTACAAACTGGAAGGCTTTAAAAAGTATAAACAATGTAATAGCCGTGGGGGCTATAACTATAGCGCCCTGCACAAAGTGACTTATAAAATTCTTTACACCATGCGATTTAAAAAAGGCTGCAATACGTTTCTTCAGGTCCATATTTTACCAGGGTTTAAAATGCCATTAGGGTCAAAGACCAATTTAATTTGTTTCTGCAGGCTGCGCGATTTTTCAGTAAAGGCAATGTCCATATACTCTTTCTGTACCCATCCTATTCCATGTTCACCTGAAAGCGTACCACCTAATTTAACACAAAGTTGGAATATTTCCCGTATACCGGAAGGCAATGTGTTGTTCCACTGCTCATCGCTCATATCGCCCTTAATAATGTTTACATGCAAATTACCATCTCCGGCGTGCCCATAACAAACCGATTTAAAGCCATAACGCTTGCCTATTTCTTTTACTCCGGCCAGCAGCACAGGCAACTCGGCACGAGGCACAACAGTATCCTCTTCTTTATAAACCGAGCGCGACTTTACTGCCTCGGCAACGCCCCTGCGCATGCGCCATAAGGCGTTTTTCTGTTCGGCTGTATCGGCAAAAAGTATCTCGTCGCATTCAAACTGCTGCATTACACCCATTATGGTTTCGCACTCTTTCATCAGCACATCTGTGTCGTTACCATCAACCTCAATCAGCAAATGGGCTTGCACTTCCTGCTTTTGGCTAACGGCTAATAGCTGTTGGCTAATGGCCGAAGTATCTAAATACTTTAAGGCCCAGTCAATGGCATCGCGCTCTAAAAACTCGAGTGCCGATGGTGTAATACCCGCCCTGAAAATAGCCGATACAGCCTCGCACGCCTTTATAGCGGAGAAGAAAGGCACCAGCATAAGCAGGTTGTGTTTTGGCAAGGGTATGAGCCTGAAGACTATCTTGGTAATAATGCCTAATGTACCTTCGCTACCCGTCATAAGTTGGGTAAGGTTGTACCCGGTAGAGTTCTTAAGTACATTGGCGCCGGTCCATATTATTTCTCCCGTGGGCAGCACTACTTCAAGGTTGAGGACATAGTCGCGGGTTGTGCCATACTTAACTGCCTTTGGCCCGCCGGAGCGCTCGGCCACGTTACCGCCTAAAAAGCAGCTTCCCTTGCTGGCAGGGTCGGGAGGATAGAACAAGCCCTTCTCCATCACCGCCTCCTGGAAAACCTGGTTTATAACACCCGGCTCAACAGTAGCCTGCAGGTTACGTTCGTCAATATGTAATATCTTATTAAAGCGTTCTATGGATAAAACAATTCCGCCATATACAGGCAAAGCGCCTCCGCTAAGCCCTGTGCCTGCCCCGCGAGGAGTAAGAGGGATGTGTTCCCTATTGCATAATTGCAGTATGGCTGCTATCTCTTCAGGGGTGCGGGGTTTAACTACAACTGCCGGGGGAAAGCTCAGGTCCTCGGTTTCGTCGTGGCCATACTTTTTAAGGCTTTCTGCATCAATAAAAACATGCTCCTTAGCTACAATCTTTTGCAGGGCCTCTATTATAGCAGGTGTAACAGCTTTGAAGTTCATCAGGGCAAAATTAGGAATGATTTATATGGTAAAAATGACTTTTACGACCAAATTATCAATATGGCTCTATTAATAATAAGAAAGGAGGCATTTAGCCTCCTTCCAATACTTTAGACACTATGATTACTTACCCACCTTGATATACTCGTCCTTGGTTCCGAAAAAGAAGCTAAGGCTTTTATATTGCTGAATGAACTTCTTCAGGTCGGCCGATGCGGTGAAGGTTTCGGTTATGTAGTCGCTAACCGGGTATAAGGAAAACCCATTAGTTTCATCATTGAATTCCAGCTTATAGAAGTAGTATATTTTGCTGCTATCAGTAGTTACTTCGCAAACGTTAAGGAATTTGGTTCCATCTACATCAGATAAAAAGGCATTATAAGTCTTATTATCATCCGCCGATTGTTTCTGGCCTTCCTGCGGTTTATTCTTTTCAAGAATTGAATAGGTATTGTCGTCCTTTTTGGTAACTACATAGGTCACGTCTTCTGAGTTCCGCTGCTGCCATTTGCCCAGCATGCGGGTATCTATCTTAACACTGGTAGGAGTGTCAATAGTTACCTCGGACTTGTAGGGACAACCGGTAAATAATAGTGCGCAGATACCAAGTGTAAGAAGTAAGTAAATCTTTTTCATGATTTTGTTTTTAGGGAGTTAAACAGTTTTAGACAAAAATATACTTTTAATTCAAAGTGATTGTTAATCACCATTCTTTCTGCATTTCGCGTTAGGGATTGCAGCGGAAAGCCCACAGCGAAGCGAGGACTTGAAGTGTAAAGCCCGACCCGAAGGGGAACGCCCATAAAAGAAGAAGGAGACTTAAAAGCCTCCTTAACTTTATATCTAAAAAAAAACAATATTACTCAGCCAATACTATCACCTTATCGTTAAGCACTTCCATAATACCGCCTTTAATATCGAACAGGTGTTCTTTTTTTGCGGTATCGCGTACTCTAACTTGTCCGGCTTTCAATGCGCTGATGAGTGGAGCATGGTTCCTTAAAACCCCTGTCCTGCCTGCTTCACCAGGTACATCAACATATTCAGCATCTCCACTGAAAAGTTTTTTATCGGGTGTAAGTATTTCGAGAAACATAATTCTATTATTTACTTAGCCTCAGCTAAAATCTTCTTGCCTTTTTCAATAGCCTGTTCAATGCTTCCAACCAGGTTGAACGCTGCCTCAGGGTATTCGTCAACCTTACCATCCATAATCATATTGAAACCTTTAATTGTATCCTCTATGCTTACAAACTCGCCTTTCAATCCTGTGAACTGCTCTGCTACGTGGAAAGGTTGCGATAAGAAACGTTGTACACGGCGTGCGCGGCTTACAACCAATTTATCTTCTTCAGAAAGCTCATCCATACCAAGAATGGCAATGATATCCTGCAATTCTTTGTAACGCTGTAAAGTCGATTTTACCCTTTGTGCAGTATTATAGTGGGCATCGCCCAATATAGCAGCCGAAAGAATCCTTGATGTAGAATCGAGAGGATCAACCGCAGGGTAAATACCCAACTCGGCAATCTTACGGTTCAATACGGTAGTAGCATCTAAGTGAGCAAATGTGGTTGCAGGTGCAGGGTCAGTCAAGTCATCCGCAGGCACATATACCGCCTGTACTGATGTGATTGAACCACGTTTGGTTGATGTGATACGCTCTTGCATTAATCCCATTTCAGTGGCCAGTGTTGGCTGGTAACCCACCGCCGATGGCATACGGCCCAGCAGCGCTGATACCTCAGAACCTGCCTGTGTGAAACGGAAGATATTATCAATAAAGAAAAGAATATCCCTTCCGCCTGACTTTTCATCGCCATCTCGGAAATATTCTGCTACGGTAAGGCCTGAAAGGGCCACACGTGCACGTGCTCCCGGAGGCTCGTTCATCTGCCCGAACACCAGTGTAGCCTGCGATTTCGCTAATTCAGTTTTATCTACTTTGGAAAGGTCCCATCCGCCTTTCTCCATAACATGTTTAAACTCTTCGCCATAACGTATAACGCCAGACTCAATCATTTCACGGAGAAGGTCATTTCCTTCACGTGTACGTTCGCCCACACCGGCAAATACCGAAACACCTGCATAGCTCTTTGCAATATTGTTGATGAGCTCCATGATAAGTACGGTTTTACCCACACCTGCACCACCGAACAAACCAATTTTACCACCCTTTACATATGGCTCAAGCAAGTCAATAACTTTTATACCGGTAAACAACACCTCGGTGTTGGTAGAAAGATCTTTAAATTTAGGAGGTTCGCGGTGAATAGAGTAACCGCCCTCGTTATCAACACTGCCGATACCATCAATGGCATCGCCTACTACATTGAACAGCCTGCCTTTAATTTTATCGCCAACAGGCATTTTTATAGGGCCACCTAATGTTACTACTTCAAGGCCCCTTCTTAAACCATCGGTTGAATCCATGGCTATCGTGCGCACTGTATCTTCGCCAATGTGCTGCTCGCATTCCAGTATTACTTTCTGGCCATCAGGTCTGAATACTTCAAGTGCATCAAGGATATTGGGAAGGGTCACGCCTTCAAATCTTACGTCGATAACAGGTCCTATTATCTGAACGATTTTGCCTTTACTAGTAGCAGTTGTCATAGTATTGATTTTAAAAAGTGCTGCGAATATATTACTTTTTTCATGCTTCCTGCAGCTTTCCCAAATTTTTAATTTTGCACAATGTTTAATAACTTTTTTAAGGGCATATTTGTGCGATGAAACTATATAATTCCATAGACGAATTTGCCTCAGCAGGAATAGCTAAAACTATTGTCACTACGGGCACTTTCGACGGGGTGCACCTGGGCCATAAAGTGGTGCTGAAACGTATAAAAGAACTGGCGGAAAAGAAGGGCTTGCAAAGTGTACTTTTAACATTCAATCCGCACCCGCGCACCGTACTTTTTCCCGATAAGGGAGCCATGCAATTCCTGTCGACCTTTGCGGAAAAAGAAGCGCTGTTAAAGGAAGCAGGCATAGAGCATCTTATTGTGCATCCCTTTACCCGTGAGCTTTCGCAGGTATCGGCATACGATTATGTACAGAACATACTGGTTGGCAAACTGCATGCCAAAACCCTTGTTATTGGCCACGACCACCGCTTCGGGCGCAACCGCGAAGGTTCCATTAAAGAGCTGAAGGAATGGGGGCCGCAGTTGGGTTTTGAGGTTGAGGAAATGAATCCTTTTAAATCGGGTGAGGTAACTATAAGTTCGAGTAAAATACGACGTGCCATTACCGAGGGCGATATGCTTACTGCCAACACATACCTGGGCTATACCTATGGCCTGCATGCCAAGGTGGTGCATGGCCTGAACATAGGCGGAAAGGAACTTGGCTACCCTACCGCTAACCTTGAAGTGGAAGACCAGAACAAGATTATCCCCGGAGACGGCATATATGCGGTTTATGTTTCGGTAGAAGGAATAAGGAATAAGGAACAAGGAGTAAGTAAAGACATATCCCTTACTCCTTACTCCATACCCCTTTTTAAAGGCATGATGAGCATTGGCCTGAACCCTACCGTGGAAGGCAAGGGCAGAAGCATGGAGGTACATATCTTCGATTTCGACAATACTATATATGATAAGCACCTTACTGTGCTGTTCCACAAGAAGATACGCAACGAGGAAAAGTTCAGCAGCATGGACGCACTGAAGCGCCAGATGGATAACGACAAAGAAGTGACACTTAAACTTCTTGCTTAACAGCCACTTACCTTTATTTAACACCGAGGGTACACTATTTTTATAAATTCGCACCTCTTAAAAGCATTTAGATGAACTTTTTAGACTTTGAAAAACCAATAGAAGAACTTATAGAGCAGCTTGACAAGATTAAGGAGGCCGGGGAGAAGAGTAATGTAGATACCTCATCGACTGTTAAAGAACTGGAAGAAAAGATAAAGCTTACCCGCAAAGAGATATCTGAGAAGCTTACCCCCTGGCAACGCGTTCAGCTTTCGCGCCACCCCGACAGGCCCTATACCTTAGATTATATACAGTATATAACCGACGGCCATTTTTTTGAACTTCATGGCGACCGTGGCGTAAACGACGATAAGGCCATGGTGGGCGGCATTGGCCGTATAGGCGACCAGAGCGTTATGTTTGTGGGCCAACAGAAAGGCAACACCACCAAGCTGCGCCAGTACCGTAACTTCGGTATGCCAAACCCTGAAGGGTACCGCAAAGCATTGCGCCTGTTTAAACTGGCCGAGAAATTTGAAGTCCCCATTGTTTGTTTAATAGATACCCCCGGTGCATATCCCGGCCTTGAAGCGGAAGAACGCGGACAGGCTGAGGCCATAGCACGCAACATATTTGAAATGATGCGCCTGCGGGTGCCCGTTATCTGCATTATTATTGGTGAAGGCGCTTCAGGTGGTGCATTGGGCATTGGCATAGGCGACAAAGTACTGATGCTCGAAAACACATGGTACTCGGTTATATCTCCCGAATCTTGCTCATCTATATTATGGAGGAGCTGGGACTTTAAAGAGAAAGCTGCCGAGGCCCTTAAGCTTACCCCCGACGATATGCTTGCCAACAAACTTATCGACGGTATTATAAAGGAACCACTTGGCGGCGCCCATGTCGACCCTAAAGGCTCTTTCCAGAATGTTAAGGACGAGATAGTAAAACAACTCGAAAAACTGAAAAAAACCGAGCCCGGTAAACTGGCGCAGAAACGAATAAATAAGTTCTGCGCTATGGGCGTATTCGAGGGAAAAGAGTAAATTGCACCTATGAAACGGGTGGTTTTCATTATTTTACTTTTAGGCTTTAAACTTGGCAATGCACAATTGCTCGACTCGGCTCAATTAGATACAGTGAAGCCCTACCTGACTATTGAGCGCGCTAAGGCTAATCCCGATAAGGTTATAAAACTGGTCCTTACCAAAAAGAAGCTTACCGAGGTACCGCCGGAGATAAGGCAATTTAAAAACCTGCAATATTTAGACCTTAGCCGCAACAAAATAAAACGCCTTCCTGACTGGATTGGTGAACTGACCAACGTACAGGTCCTCATTCTTTCGCACAATGATATCGATACCCTTACCGAACAGATTGGTTTCATGAAACACTTAAAGTGGTTTACCATGAACCGCGACCCGCTCGATGCCCTGCCCAATGCTATTGGCGACCTATCGGAACTGCGTATGCTCGATGTGTGGGGCGATAACATTGGGTATTTTCCTTCTTCGCTGGGCAAACTCAACAACCTGAAGTTTTTCGACCTGCGCGATATCCTTATCAACGATGAGGAGCAGGCTACTATTAAATCGTACTTACCTTCTACTACCATTTTCTTTTCTCCTTCTTGCTCCTGCAAAGAGCAGTAAGCCCATTTAAAATGTCAGATTTATGGTTTAAGAATTCCAGGGCCCGTCATTGCGAGACCACTTTCAAGTGAGCGTGGCAATCTCAATTTTTCTCGCCAAGCCGCAAAGTCGCCAAGATTTCATTTTCACCACAGTCCCGGTAGCTAATCGGGAACGCAGATAAATACAAGAGCATTTCTTTCAAAGGCGCTAAGCCGGAAAGTTTTTTCGCACCAGTACTTTCATTCATAATTCATAACTCAAAATTCATAATTCTGTAAGCCTATAAAAAACAATAACATATCAATGAAATAACAATGCGTAAACAATGTATTTATCAATAAAAGGCCATTGATATTGAATTTGCAGTTGGCTGAAAACCAGTAACAACTATTGATATTATCAATAAATAATGTTGTTTTTCTTGTTTTTCGTAACTCATTTTAAAGTGGGTTTTAATTACAAAAACAAATATAAATTAAATGTTTACTAAGTGTATTATTAAGTTGTATTAATTATTAACACCCCCTCGGGACGTTAGCGACTTGTGCGACCCAACACCTGTCCTTTGAGTCACACTTGTTCCAAGAAAACAAAACCGCCGCAATAATAAATAACAATAAAAAAATACAATGCGCCCCGCTGGACCCCTTTATTGGTAGGCCCTCCATTGTTAAATACAACGATTTACAATGAATGGTGCAAGCAATTGATTTTCAATAAATTACACAATAAACTGATTTTCAATAAATTAACAATTACTTCCGCTCTCGCAATCTTCACAACTACCAGGGTATTTTAACTCCGAAGGAGTGACATGATTGCAGATAAAGATATACATTGAAATTACACCTGCCGACTACCATATTACCCATAGCCGCTACTCTTTCTTCGGCGGGCAAGGAATGGGCGGGCTATTTTCTGTTACAGCCATATACCTCCATGGGGTTCAATACTTGCCTTCTTATCCCGATAGTCATCAGTACCGACCTTGAGTGTAAGTGCTTGCCTTATGATTCTCCGCTTATATCCGGAATGTAACGAACAGAGAAACCGGCTGTGAAAAACTGGTATATAGTTTCTTGACTGTTGGAGTAGAGCTATCGGGTAAAGTTGGACCCTGACCAGATGTTAATATATAGTAATTCTTACTATTATCTTGTTCCCAGTTTAATGAATAACTGGTTTCAGTCAGTAAGCTTAATCGTTTGGTAAGCTTTAGCCTTATTCCAAGTATCGGGGCAAGGCCGAAAATTTGTGTTGTGCTTTCGACCCCAACAAAATAAGTGTTCCCTGTATTTGTAGTTTCCCATTCATTATCATCTCCTTTGTTATATTGATAGTCAGCCAGGAAATCAATTCCATAAAACACCTGCCAACGCTTACCTAAATTATCAAACCATTCCCATCCAACGCGGGCACTAATCGAATACGTTTTATCATTTAAAACAACAGTATCTGCATTTGAATTACTTGGGAGGCTTTCATTATTTGCAAAACTCGCACCTATGGCAGCCCTTATATCTCCGTTTGCAAAAAATCGCCTGTACGTCAAGTAGTAAGTAGGCGTATAATATTCCGGAAACTGAGTTTGGCTAAAATTCAGGAACTGCTTAATAAATGGCGTAGCATCAAAACCAAACTCATTATTGTATTGCTTCTTTTTAATGGTATCCTGGGCAACTGCTAAAAACCCGGTTAAGCAAAGTGTGGTTACAAGAATAAACTTTTTCATGGGGTGGATTGTTTGAAGTGATTAACGTAACAGTTTCTTATTTATTGTTTGCTTTAGCAAAAATCACGAATACAAAGCAACAAAAAACTATTGCCCGCTTGCGGTGTTATTTATTATACAGCGCAAGCGAATTAGTAAGCGGTTAAAAATTAAAGGTGAGCTGCAAATTCTATGTGTGTTCTAAAAAATCTGTCCTATACTGAAATAGAACTGGGAGCCCTCGGGAGAAAACCCGTAATTAAAACGAAGCACTGTATCTTCGTTCCAGGTAATTTGTAATGCGGGACCCTCTGAAAACCGTAAGTTATTCAAATACCCTATACGGTACAAGGCATCCCACACGCCGCCGGCATCAAAAAAAGGAACAGCATAAAAGGAAAGGTGCTGTTCTATAAAATCGGCTTGTAAAAACCGGCAACGCATTTCAACATTGGCAAGGGCCATAACCGGGGCTGCAAACCTGTCCTCGGTATAACCGCGCAGTGTTTGCGGGCCTCCCAGCCCGTCAATATCGCCTTCCGATGTCCATTGGTCGAGGTATTCATAAAAAGGGGCGCCTGAAGTAGTGTAGCCCATACCCAAACGAAAAGCAAAAACCATTTTTTTGAACGTTGAAGGTAAAAGCCGCTGGTAATGATTATAATGAACGAATATACGGTCGTAATTAAACCCTGAACCGAAAACAGCATTCGAAAACTCATTGGTTATTTCGGCAAATGAGCCTTTCGAAGGGTCATCTTCCAAGTCGCGGGTATCGTAAATTAAACCCAGCTGCACCAGACCTGTCTGACTGGCCCCAAAACCTGTAACAAGCCCTGCAGCAGCTTGCTGCTCCAACAGTGAGTTGGCATTTAACGGAGTAGAAGAAAGATAGGAGGCAAACTCATATCCTATTAATGTCCGAAATTTCCCCTGGAACCAGGAACGTTCCATGGTTACATCAATTGATTTTTCTTCCTGCTGAAAAGTATTGTAATTAGCAATGCTTCCAACCTGGTTATTACTGTAATCGTTGAACGAAGCATTATTCACAATCCCTTTTGTAGAATCATTACCCGGATAATAGCTCAGTGGCTTTAATGTTTTCTCTGTGGTTCCGAAAAACAGGTAATCAGGGTCAACCTCGTATGTAACATGTCCGCGCAATCTCCATTTACTATTAAATATGTAAGGTATGTCCCACACCAGTTCAAATTCTCTTTCAGATTTTGTGGTATAAAAAGCGTCTAAATCTATTTGTGAGCGATATGGTGTATACGCGAAAAACGGGTCGGTCCGTTTTCCATTATAAAACAATTGCAATTCACCCCCTGCTCCAAAACCATGTTCAGGGTCGAAGCTTAAATCAGGCTCGCCTGTAAAGTATGTACCTTCTTTTTTATCCTTTAAATCTTCATCTGATAAACGCTCTTCTTCAGCTATTTTAAATGGCAGCTTCAGCGTATCTTTCACAAGGGAATCTTTTTTCCCGTGTCCTTTATCATCGGAATCTTTTAGCTGGCCGAAGGCCAGGAAACCGGTAACCAAAAAAACAAATATCAGGACTACTTTCTTCATACAGTTTGCAACTGCAAAACTAAATTTAAAACCGATTCCGGTTCTATTAAAATTGATTAGGTAAAATCATACTTGTTTTAATGAATTGGTGCCCGGGTTCAGAAATACACATAATTCACATTCCCCCCGGAACGTCTATTCTGAACCTTTGTAAGCAGGGCACCCGTTATTATTGCTTCTTTCAACAGGCAGGTAACAGTAATCATGGTTATTTACCATAATTTCCGTTCCAGGGAATACCATATTGGGCAGCAATACGTTTACAGTTTTTATGTAAGCAGAAAAATTGCCGGCCTGCAGCATATTTTTAAACTTTATGAAAAACTGTTTTTTCATTTATTTATTCATTTTATTTTTCATTTTTAAAGGCTTCCCTGCCGGTGCCTGTTATTGAACAGGCACCGGGCAGTTTGCAATGACAACCCCAATGCCATAGCAATAAAATGAAGCACTATTTACACAACTTGTACACAAGGCGTTATATACTTTTATAAAACTTGAATTTCTATTTTTCACGCGGACCAGGGTAAATTTTACAACGCAACTTTATGACCCGAATCTGTAGAATTTCTGTATTCTAAAGGGCTACGCTTATAATATGCAGATTGTTAACATAAAAATAATTTATGCTGTATCCGTTAACATTGCAAATTTCCTTCACAATTGCCAATCCCAACCCCAGTGATTCTGAGGCGCCATCGGCTTTACGGAACCGTTGAAACAGTTCTTCAGGCGGCATAGAAAGGGGTTTGCCTGAGTTGCTGATTGTTAACTTATTTGTTGTCAATTCAATTTTCAATGTGCCGCCTTCAATATTATGCTTTATGGCATTGCCTATAAGGTTAGATAATAATATGTCGGCCAGGGAAGGGTGCATATTTATTGTAATGGGTTCCAGCTCTTTAACAACATTCAGATGTTTGTGCGCTATCATATCGCTGAAATTCTCTACTTTATTTTCTATCAATTCGTCCAGCAAAATCTCCTTTGTCTCCGCAAATTGCCTGTTTTCTATTTTAGCCAATAGCAGCAGCGCCTTATTCAACCTCGACAAGCGCCCCGTCGCCTCGTATACAGCCTGCACCTCAGCCATTTGCACGGCCGACAGGTTTTCAGACTGTATAAGCAATTCTACTTTCGACTGTATAATAGAAAGCGGCGTTTGCAATTCATGCGAGGCATTCTCGGTAAATTCCTTCAGGCTGCGGTAATCCGATGATATTTTACGGGTCATCATTTCCAGTACATTCCTTAGTTCCTGGAATTCTTTTATAGAACTATTTCCAAATTCAACGGGACCTTCTTTTGTTAAATCAAAGGCTTCCAGCTTATACAGCATTTTATAAAACGGCCTCCACACGGTTTTCGAAATAAGGAGATTTGTCAGCAGCAATGCCACTAACAGAACTACAGCAATTATGGCTATGGTGCTTACTAACGCATCGGCCAGTTCATCTGACTCAATTAAGGGTTTAAGTATTAAAACTCTATAATGCAATGTATCTTCATCCAGGCCAAATTCCAGCATCCTGTATGGTTCATAATCTTTTTCAGTAGTAATATAAAGGGCAGTGTCCTTAAGTAACTGCTCGCTCTCGCAAACCGTGCATCCCGGGGTTTCCAGCCTGTATGCTTCTATCTTACTATCGCCCGGTAAAGTTTTAACCGATTTTTGTAATGCTCCGTTCAAACTCCAGGGTTGAGAATATTTTGTAAAGCAAACTGTATCACCGAAATAAATAAAATTCTGCGGAATATTTTTGTGTGTCCTTACATATCCTATAAGCTTATCTCGCTCATTGTTTAATTTCTCTTCAGCATCATTTTTTGTTGTTCTACCCAACTCGTAATAAAAAACCATACCACCCACTGCAAATACCACAAACGCTATAAGCGTAAAGTAAATATTGGTGCGGGTAAGCAGTTTCATTTCTTCACAAACTTATAACCTATACCGTAAACAGTGTGTATATAATCAACCCCGCCTTTCTCCATTATTTTCTTCCGCAGGTTTTTTATGTGCGAATAAATAAAATCAAATGAATCGGCCATATCCGTTTCCTTTTCCCACAGGTGCCCGGCAATAGATTCTTTAGTTACCACGTGGTTGGTGTTTGCTATGAAAAACAACAGCAGCTCATATTCCTTTTTTGTAAGGATGAGCGGCTCACCCTTCACCCTGGCGACCATTTCAGAAAGGTCGACTTTTATTTCATCGAAAACCAGTTCATTGCTTCCGCTGAAGTTCCTGCGGCGCACAACCGACTTCAGGCGGGCATTAAGTTCGGGCAGGTGGAAAGGCTTGGTAAGATAATCGTCGGCGCCAATTTCAAGGCCCTTGATTTTATCGTCCAGTGAATTCCGCGCTGAAATGATAATAACAGCGGCATCGGGTTTCTGCTTTTTCAGGTTATTCAATATATCGAGCCCGTTGCCACCGGGAAGGGTTATATCGAGCAATACACAATCATAATCTGACAGTTTGGCCTTTTCATCGGCCGAATTAAAATCACTTGCAACTTCGCAAATGTATCCCTCCTGCTTAAGGTATGACTCAATTGAATCGGCCAGCGATTTTTCGTCTTCTATAAGTAGTACTTTCATAGTTCAAATGTAATGATTGATTTTACAGAAATTCTGTGCAAAGAAAAGAATTTGAAGCACGTATGCTATGTTAATTTTACCGCACTATCTCCATTGTTTTAGTAGCTTTGCCCCATGAAGCTACCCCAGTTACTTCAAAAAATAGCCACCACAAGGCTGCACCTGAGCCCACGCAACTTCTTCCTGCTGCTCGCTATTGTTGTGGGCATTGTTGCCGGCCTGGCCGCTGTAGCTCTTAAACAGGCCACCCTGGCGCTCGAGGGCCTGCTTGAAGTGCACCGCAAAGGAGTTAACTATACCCTGCTTATATTTCCTGTAATTGGCATTGTGCTGGCAACCGCTTATACATGGCTTGTGCAGAAAGGTAAACTTGGCAGGGGCATAAGTAATGTAGTAGAAAATATTTACAAGAAATCGAGCTATATGGAAAAAGATAAGATGTACTCGCACATGATTACATCTTCGCTTACGGTTGGTTTCGGTGGTTCTATGGGGTTAGAGGCCCCTATTGTGGTTACCGGTTCAGCTTTTGGTTCAAATATTGCGGCCCTCTTCAACCTCGATTATAAAGAACGCACACTATTGCTTGCCTGTGGCGCCGCGGCGGGTATATCGGGCATCTTTGGCGCCCCAATAGCGGGTGTACTTTTCGCGATTGAAGTGTTACTGGGTGAATTCTCCACGGTAAACTTTGTTCCCTTGCTTATTGCTTCAGCAGTGGCTTCTGTTATATCGCAGGTGTTATACAGTGGCGGACAGATATTTCACATTTTTACACAAGGGTGGGATATGAAAGCCCTGCCCTTTTATATTGCTTTAAGTATTCTTACAGGGTTCTATTCAGTATACATAATGCGGGGAATAGCCTTTTCGGAAAAGATAATAAACCCCAATATGAATCCATATAAAAAGGCTGTTATAGGCGGGCTGGTTTTGGGTGCATTGGTCTTTATATTTCCGCCCATATATGGTGAAGGCTATCATACGGTACAATCGCTATTGAGCACCGATTATACCACCTTATTCAACGGCAGTATATTCTACGATCATCACGACAGCACCGGGATTGTATTATTACTGTTCACATTGGGTATCCTGCTCGTTAAAATTGTGGCCACTCAACTTACCATCAGTTCCGGCGGAAACGGTGGTTTCTTTGCGCCGTCGCTTTTCATGGGTTCTATGGTTGGCTTCTTTTTTGTGTATAGCGTTGACCATTTTAACCTGGGCCGTATAGTGGGAGTAGATAAACTAAACGAGCCCAACTTTATAGCCGTGGCCATGGCCGGTGTTATGAGCGGAGTAATGCATACTCCCCTTACTGCTATATTCCTAATTGCTGAAGTTACAGGCGGTTATACCTTGCTTGTACCGCTTATGATAGTCTCTTCTTTTTCTTTCCTTATTTCAAAATACTTCATGCCCCACTCTATTTACGTGAAGCACTAAGAAGCCAAAATTCTCTCTGCTGTTTTCTTTCCGCTTGCCAACGCTGCCTCAACCGTTCCTGTTCCTTCACCAAAATAAAATGCTTCTCCGGCAAAATACAATGTATCTTCTATAGGTTCTGCCAATGAATTTTTTACATTGGCTATATCTACAGTGGTAAATGTGTAAGCACCGCGGGTAAAAGGGTTTTCAACCCAATCTGCAACTTTTGATGCCGTAAGTTGTTGTTGCAACATTTCAATATCAGTGTCGAAGATGGAGGCGAGCGAAGCCAGGGCTGCATTAACTACTTCTTCTTCACGTTGCCCTTTGAACTTAGCTGTACCCGGGCCGCCAATCCACCCTGTCAGCAAGCTGGTATCATTCGGGGCTTGTGTCCACCATGTAGGCACAGGAGCGCCTGAAACTATAAACCCAAGCGATTTTATTTCCTTACCGAATTTCTTACTAAAATCATCTTCTTTCCAGAAAGCTTTTTTGAATTGCAGGAAAACTTTCATGGCATTGCCATAACCAATGGCCTTAAAGTCCTTCATCTTCCCCGGAATTGCAGGTACAAAATTTATGGCGCCTTCACTGCCCGCATCGGCAAGCAACACACCTGCAGGAATAGTTACAATTACCTTTTCAGCATCGAATAATTTATTGTTTGTAGTAACTGTAACATTGCCCCTGCTCCACTTTATTTGCTTAACAACAGTTGATGTATATATTTCCCCTCCTGCTTTTTTACATTCGTTTGCCATGTAGTCTATCATCTTGCCATAACCACCTTCAATCCTGTATTGGGCCGAGTCATCCATATCAAGCCATTCGCTTCGGAATGTAAAAGTGCTGGCGCGGCTGGTGTCGGCTGCATCGTAACCTTGCACAAAACCTTTTACAAATGCTTTTGTCTCCGCATATTTATCTTCACCTAAGTAGTTGCTTAAAAATTCATCTATCGCAATATCTTCCTTTAATTCTGTCAATGCTTTTTCCAGCACGTTCCAATCCCTTAGCATGCCAAAGCCGCGGTTAAGTTTACCTCCGTTAGCATTCCAGAACGAGCCACCACTTTCCGAATACGGGATATTTGCTTCTTTCAATAATTCTATGGTAACAGGTAAATCGCCATGAATAAATTCAGCACCCATTTCAATAGGAACAGAAAAAGATGTACCGGTAATGGTGTGTATGCGTCCGCCTAACCTATCCTGTGCCTCCAATACAACGACAGATTTACCTGCTTTGCTAAGCTTGTATGCAGCCATTAGCCCGGCTGCACCTGCGCCTATTATTATTATCTTGCTCATGTAAATATATCCTCTTCAATTTTCATTTCTTCATTCTTGCTGAAAATAACGCCTATCATCATAAGCAGGTTGGTAACTATAACTATGGTAAAAAACATGCTGCTGTTGAGCCCGTTTATATGGCTAGCCAGCGGTATGCTGTAATAAAGCAATATAGTAGTCAGCCCGCGCGGGTAAATAAGTATTTCGGGGAAAACCGAAGAACGGGCGAAAAATTTAAGGTTTACATATCTGAGTGCATACATTATTGCCAGGATGTAAGCGCTGAACAATAATGATTGTGTATCTAATAACCCGTTAAGGTTAATGGAATAGCCAAACATGAAAAAGAAAATGGTGCGTATTATAAACGCAGTTTCCACCACCATAGGCTTAAAGCCGTCAATACTTTTATAGGCATCCTGGATGGTGTTGTATATTTTTTTACCTATCCTTTGCCAGAAGGCGCGCTTACTGTTCACCAACGCATTATCGAGCAGGTCGATATTGTTAAGTACAAGGCCGAAGCACATTATCAGCAGCAGCGATGAAAGATGGAGCAGGTTGCCGCTTTCATATACCAATACGACTATAGCTAAAATAAGGTAGAACCTTACTCTTGTTCTTATTTTTGCCATTAGCCACACCATCATCAATGAAAAAAGTACCGATACAATAAGCATAAGCACAATTTGTCCGCCCAGGTTTAAATAGGGGCCTATGTCGTTACTAAGCTGGTCGAATGCCACTACATTGAAAACTATAATACCTATAATATCCGACAGGATGCTTTCATACAACATAAATTCTTTGGTGCGCCATGCCATGCTTTCCACCGTGGGTATAACAATGGCGCTGCTTATTACCGACAAGCTTATGGCGTAAGGCAATGCATTGTGCCACGATGAACCGGTTTCACGCACTATAAGCCAGCCAATGCCAACCGTAGAACAGGCAACCAGGAAAATACAAACCAAAAAAGCGCTGCCCAGGATTTTTGCCTTATCCCGGGTGAATTTTATATCGAGCGTGCCTTCAAGTACAATAAGTATAAGCCCCACGCTACCAACTATGGAAATGACTGAAGTAGGTATTTCTATATTAAATCCGTAATAGGTGGCCAGCCACTTGCATAGCACCCCTGTGCCAAGCAATAATAATACTGAGGGTATGCGCAAATGCCGTCCTATAAGGTTATAGAAGTAGGAGAGTATAATAAGGGCGCACAGGCCGATTATGATATATGATTCTATCATAGAATAAAAAACATGAATATAGTAAAGAAATTACGCCAGTTCCTGCTGTACTTCTTTCACCTCGGGAACCATACGCTTAAGTAGCTGCTCCACTGCCGATTTAAGAGTCAATGTAGACGAAGGGCAACCACTGCAGGAACCTTTTAACTGAAGAGTAACTATTCCGTCTTTAAACGATTGGAACAATATCAGCCCTCCGTCGTTTTCAACGGCTGGCTTTACGTACGAATCAAGTACTTCTATAATTTTCTCTTCAATACCATTCGATGGCTGTGCATGATTAACTACTGCCGCTGGTGGCTCAACAGGTTCAGTGCTTTTCGGGGCTGCTTCATCTACCTCGGGCTTTACCCACACTTTGCCTCCATTAGCCATAAACTCTTTTATATAATCGCGCACGTCAAACACCACATCATCCCACATGGCTTTGTCGTTCTTCAGCACGGTAATAAAGTTTGTTGTGATATACACTCCTTTTACAAAAGGCAGGTCGAACAATTTTGTAGCCACAGGTGAAGAAGTTGCGTCTTCCTTTTTTAAAAACTCTAACTGGGCGCCTTCGGGTAGCAGCATCCTGTCGGCCACAAATTTCATAGCCATGGGGTTAGGGGTCATTTCGGCGTATATTGATATAACTCGTTTTTCCATATAGGGTGCAAAGGTACGAAATAGTAGGAAGTCGCCAGTCATAAGTAATTAGTCGTTAGTAAGGCTTCACGCAAAGGGCGCAAAGAAAACAACCTGCAGAGGGCGCAAAGATTTTAACATTGGCATTACATACTATTGAACAGGTTACCTCACCCTCAACAAATTAATTCCTATTTTTGAAGGATGAATCTGCCATCGCAACTACTGGAAAAAGCCGTAGCCGAATTTGCTAAATTGCCGGGTGTAGGTAAAAAAACCGCCCTCAGGTATGTATTATACCTGCTCAGGCAGGACCCCGGCCAGTTAAAGCAATGGTCGGCCATAGTGGCCAAGCTATCGGAAGAGATAAAATATTGCGAGATATGCTTTGCGATAACCGAGGCTACACAATGCGAAATATGTTCAAACCCTGCACGCGACCATTCTATCATTTGCGTGGTGGAAGATATACGCGACCTTATTGCTATTGAAAATACAGGGCAATATCATGGCACTTATCACGTTCTTGGGGGTATAATATCACCCGTTAACGGTATAGGACCCATGGATTTGCATATCGACCCTCTTATTAAACGTGTAGAAGCTGGCGGAGTAAAGGAGCTTATTATGGCTTTACCGTCTACCATGGAGGGCGACACTACCAACTTCTACCTCTATAAAAAACTAAGTCCCTTCAATGTGTCGCTCAGCACCCTTTCGCGCGGTGTGCCTGTAGGCGACGAACTGGAATATACCGATGAGGTTACCCTGGGGCAGTCTATTATACTGCGTGTGCCTTACGAATCATCTATAAGTCGTAAATAATTGCAGGGCGCGGTATGAAGCTATCGGTAATCATTGTCAATTATAACGTCCGCCATTTTCTTGAGCAGTGTCTCTATTCGGTGCGCAAAGCCACTAAAAATATTGAGACTGAAGTGTGGGTGGTCGACAATAACTCGGTAGATGGCTCAGTAGAAATGCTGAAAGAAAAATTCCCAGATGTAAAACTGATTGATAATAAAAAGAATGTGGGCTTTTCGGCTGCGAACAACCAGGCCATAAGACAATCAACCGGTGAATATGTGTTGCTGCTTAACCCCGATACAGTTGTGGAGGAAGAGACATTCACCAAAACCATTGCCTTTATGGATTCACATCCTGAGGCAGGTGCATTGGGTGTAAAAATGATTGATGGCACGGGCCACTTTCTTCCGGAATCTAAAAGAGCGTTACCCACACCGGAAGTTGCATTTTACAAAATATTCGGATTGGCGACTTTATTTCCAAAATCGAAACGGTTTGGTAAGTACCACCTCACTTATTTATCGCCTGACGAGACTAATGAAGTAGATGTGCTTTCGGGTGCGTTTATGCTTATGCGTAAAGCGGCGGTCGACAAAGCAGGTTTATTAGATGAAACTTTCTTTATGTACGGGGAAGACATTGATATGTCGTACCGCATAACACAGGCAGGTTATAAGAATTACTACTTTGCCGGAACACGTATCATTCACTATAAAGGCGAGAGTACCCGCAAAGGCAGTGTGAACTATGTAATAATGTTCTACAATGCCATGCGGATTTTTGCCGTAAAGCACTTTTCAAAGCAAAATGCAAAGCTGTTTTCTACCTTAATTAATGCAGCCATTTTCTTTCGGGCATCTATTGCGCTTACCCGCAGGTTTATCAGTAAAGTTGCCTTACCGTTGGCCGATTTTATAGTAATCTATATAGGCTACTACTTCATTTGCCGGGAGTATGAGCACCTTAAATTCGATTCGTACAACTACTATTCTCCACACTTCCTGTTACTCATACTTCCCATATATATATTTATATGGATAACCTGCATATTATTTGGCGGCGGATACGACAGGCCCATGAAACACTGGAAAACCATCAGGGGTATTTTATGGGGTACGGGAATAATATTGATACTGTATGCTTTGTTACCTGAGGCCATGCGCTTCTCTCGCGCGCTTACTTTAATTGGCAGTGTGTGGGTGGTTGTAGCGTTGAGTGCCATAAGGCAATTGTTGCGAAGCTTACATGTTCCCGGTTTTGGTAAAAACACACGCAGGCCGCTTATTATTGGTACCGAAGAAGAATGTAAACGAGTGCATGACCTGCTGAATAAAACTGGAATGAAGTTCGATGAAATACGTTACGCACAACCCGAACAGACACAAGCTAATGGCAATGGTAACGGTAAGTTTAACAAATGGAGTGAGCTTATTACCATTTATAACATTAACGAGGTTATCTTCTGTGCGAAGGACCTTTCCACACAGGTTATTATGGATGCCATGTCGTCGATACCTAAAACAGAATTGGAGTTTAAAATAGCGCCGCCAGAAAGCTGGGCCATTATCGGCAGTAACTCCATTCATACATCGGGTGAGCTTTACGTGATAGATGTGCATGCCATTAACACCACACCCAACATACGCGATAAACGTATACTCGACATGATATCCAGCTTGGCATTGCTCGTGCTGAGCCCTTTCCTCGTATGGGTGCAAAAGAATCCTGCCGGATATTTTAAAAACATATTTGTAGTAGGACTAGGACTTAAATCGTGGGTAGGATATGCAAAAGAAGACCTTGTAGCCCACCTGCCTAAGATTAAAGACGGTGTGCTTTCTCCCCTCGATTCGCTTGATACTGTTATTAGCGAGTTAGGTGATATTCATAAGTTTAACACGGCTTATGCCCGTGACTATCATTCACTTACCGACCTGAAGATTATGTGGAAAGGGTTGCGCAACCTTGGCAGGTAAGCCCCACTTATTAAGAAATTCTAATCTCGTTTTAGTTAAACTCTGGCAGTTACCTATGGTCATATAGTTGTAACCAAAAATTAACTGTCATGAAACGAATAACGGTAATATTAGCAATCGGCTTTCTGTTCTGTTTCTCTGCAAAATCAGAGGCACATGGCTGGGGCCGCGGTTGGGGCTGGCGCGGATGCGGACGCCCATGTTACGGGGTTGGCTATTGCGCACCCAGGCCTTGCGTAGTTATTGCGCCCAGGATATGGGTAGGCGGCTACTGGGGGTGGGACAGGTGGCACCGCAGAATGTGGTTCCCCGGCTACTGGAGATAATTCCTTTCTTATAGTTCCTTCAATCTGTGGTTGGTTTGATGGGTTATAAAAGGAAAAGCCCTGACGATAATACGTCAGGGCTTTTTTTATTGATTACGAATCAGGCTTAGTTTATCACCGCCATTTTCTCGGCAGAGTATTGGCCGGCTTTCAACTTCTTATACACTTCGCTGAACGCTTTAATAGTATAACTTACATCTTCAAGCGTATGCAACGCGGTAGGTATAATTCTTAATAATATAATGCCTTTGGGCACCACAGGATACACCACTATAGAACAGAAGATACCATAGTTTTCACGCAGGTCGAAAGTGATGTTGGTAGCCTCAGGCACTGTACCGTTAAGATAAACAGGTGTAACCGGCGATTGTGTTCCGCCAATATCAAAGCCTGCATCTATAAGGCCTTTTTGAAGGGCATTCACTACTGTCCATAATTTATCTTTCAGCTCATGCGATTTGCGCATAAGCTCAAGGCGCTTCAATGCACCAATGACTATTGGCATGGGTAATGATTTAGCGAATATCTGCGAACGCATATTGTAACGCAGGTACTCCACCATATTTTCGTTGCCCGCTAAAAAGCCACCAACAAGAGCGAACGATTTTGCAAAGGTGCCGAAGTAAATATCTATTCCATCCTGGCAGCCTTGTTCTTCGCCAGTTCCTGCTCCTGTTTTACCCATTGTGCCAATGCCATGCGCATCGTCGACAAATAAACGGAAGCTATATTTCTTCTTTAGTTCTACTATCTCTTTAATCTTGCCCATTTTACCCGACATACCAAATACGCCTTCGGTAATAACCAATACAGAACCATCGGTATCTTTCACCAAAGCTTCCGCACGTTGCAGTTGCTTTTCAAGGCTCTCCATATCGTTGTGGTTATAGGCAAAACGCTTGCCCATGTGCAACCTAACCCCATCTACAATACAGGCGTGCGATTCCGCATCATATACTATTACATCATGTCGGTCAACCAAACAATCTATTGCCGACACCATACCCTGGTAACCGAAGTTAACCAGCACAGCGTCTTCCTTCTGAACATAAGCAGCCAGTTCTGTTTCCAGTTGCTGGTGGTAGTTCGAATCGCCCGACATCATACGCGCACCCATAGGTAATGCAAGCCCGTATTTAGCTGCTGCCTCAGCATCAGCTTTTCTTACTTCAGGGTGGTTAGCCAGCCCCAGGTAGTTATTCAGGCTCCATGTCAATACCTTCTTACCCCTGAAAATCATGTGGGGAGCTATTTCGCCCTCCAGCTTGGGGAACATAAAGTAACCATGTGTTTGCTTTGAATACTGGCCTAACGGGCCGCGGCGTTCTTTAATCTTGTCAAAGAGGTCTTTCATTCTTTTGTGTAATTATTTGAAGGTGCGAATTTAAGAATTTTGAAAGACTTTATCGTTTTAATACTTTAAAGAAATTCTTTGGTAAAGTATTTGGGCGTTCCCCCGGGTGCCCGGGGTCGGGCTATACGCTTCAAGTCCTCGTTTTACTGCGGGCTTTCCGCTACTATCCCTAACGCAAACTACATCACTATTACTTTTTACCTCTTACTTATTACTTCATGATTCACCTTACCCATTTTCCTAAGGCCATGGGCCACAATTTTATGCATTGAGGTGAAGAGCTTATTATTAATAGCGCTCAGCAGAGCTTCTTTATCTATGCGTTCGGGCGCTACTTCCCAGCATAATATTATATACTCGTAAGCTGCATAGGGCAAAGATTCTATACATGCTTTATCGGAATAAAACGGCTTGGTGGGTGTTATACCTAACTTTGCGAATTCACTTATTACCTGTTCGCGTAACCCGGGTAACAACCTTTTAATTTCTTGCTTCACCTCGTTCGATAGTTCCTCCATAATCCTGTAGTTTAATCGCTTTGTACATTATACTTCAACGCAAACATTTAAAATCTGTTTCGATTTAGATGAACAAATGAGTGGACAATGCTTTTCATTGAGCAGATGGTACGTTTCATTGAGTATCCGTCAGTATTGAGAATAAAGCACTTATACCATGAAAGCCTTTATTCATCACACTTTCATGCGATATACATTTACTAATTTTTGAGACCTATTTATCGTTTTTCACGATGGAGTGGCATATAACTTGCATGATGGTAATTTTATGTGCGATAACCGGCTTTTTCTTCCAGTCTTTCTATGCACTTATACCAGCCTCTTTAATAGAATTCTTAATGAACTCTTTAATATCTAATCTGGGTTCTTTTGCTGACTCTGAAACTAATTTGACCCAATCTAATAACTTGGTCTTATTAGATGTCTTTTGGCCCCAAAAACCGGAAAGTTCTTCTGCCTGCGTTTCAGCAATTGTTCTAGTGATTATCTTAATATTTTTATGAAGGTTCCAATAAACTTTAGAAATCCGGGTATACGACTTATTATTTAAAGTAAATGTCTTTTGTCCACCAGCAGAAAATTCATCTCTTAAATTCGGACATACAATCCCTTCTTTGGTCAATAACCACATTGCCAATTTCCCGTATTTATCTATTTTACTACTAAATAAATCAGGGAAAAAAGCCATAGCCCTACCTCTTAATAACCTCTTTTCTTCTATATCAAGACTACTCCAAATTTTAATTATAATATTGCTTGGTCTATTATTCTCCTGATCGATCCACCAAACCTCATCTCCTTCTTCTAGCTTACTTTTATAATAATTAATTATTGTCTTTATTGGATTATCCTCTTTTCTTAAAACATCATAAGGTTTCTTGATTTTATCAAAAATAGTTTCGCCTTTGTCCAGCTCCATATCTATCAAATACCTAGGGGAATGAGTAACCACAACTTCGGATAAACAAGCTTCATAAGGCTTACAACGAAACTCTATCGGCTTGGCCAATTTGCCAAAAAGCATGAATATCCTTTCAACACCTACTCTTCGGGTCGTTTCTAGCACACTATTACCTGTCGTTGTCCAATGGTTTTGAATCGTTGTTTTAACTTCAACCCCATAGTACTTATTAGCAACAATATCTGGAAAACTCTGACCCGATATCAATTCAATCGTTCCTTGAAAAGGAGTTCCTATAGCTCGTTCCTCCAATAATTCCATAACGTGTGACTCTAATTTTTTCCCATTTAGCTCAGACATTTTCTTCGGAATATCCTTAGCTTGGATATTAAGCTCATTTAAAGTAGCACCTAGCAATAATTTGAATTCAACATCAAATGGGCCAGAATTAGAAGAGATTATCATTGATTATTTTTTAAAATATAAATCCCATAAATTCTCAATTCGCCTTGCTATATGATAGGCAAGTAAAGGTGGAACAGCATTACCAATTACTTTATACGCCTGGGAAGGGCTTATCAAAAAAGAGCCTTTCTTACCAGTATTACTATTTATCACGAAATCGTAATCTGGCGGGAATGTTTGAATAAGCGCACATTCTCTTGGCGTTAATCTTCTTTCTTTAAGCCCCATTTTCAATTCCTGATTTTTTGTTCCTCCGTGTTCTTGTGAGAGTCTTCTAAACTCAATGTTCCCGTGATGTTCTGATCTAATCGTTGGTCCAATGCCTGAAAGGTCTACTTCTGTTTGACCTTGACAATGTGCCCCCATATACTTTGCCTTTGAATAGTATCTTTGGGATAAATCTTCCGTAATCTCCGGCTCATCTAACAACTCGAATATATCTTTTAATTGAACCGGTTCTTTTAGAAGAGAGTTGTTAATGGTATATGCATGTGTAGGTGGTGGATATGGGTCATACTTATCTATTATTTTTTTCTTTTCAAGCTCCAACAGAACAGCCTTTTTGAGGGCCGATTTTCTTATCCCTATAAAAATAACTCTTTCTCTTGATTGCGGAACACCATAATCCGCTGCATGTAATACTCTTGGCTCCAAGACTATATAATCATTACCATTTGCTGACGAAAAATCATTTTGAATAATCTCTTTTACATTTGAAAGGTTTACCAGTCCCTTTACATTCTCCGCAATGAATATTTTAGGTTTTGTGATCTCAATAACCTGCTTCATCCAAGTATATAACTTACCCCTTGTTTCCTCGGTAGCTTTCTCTTTTGTAATTAGTTCTCCCTTATGGTTTTTATGTGAATTAAATCCATTACGCTTGCCTGCCAGGCTAAAATCCTGACAAGGAAAGCCACCTGTAACAATATCAACGTTTTTAGGAAACACTTCAATCCCCGCATTATGGAGTTTCACTAAATCCACAATGCTTTCCGTATAAAACACTTCTGGATAAAGTCCTCTTCTTGAGAAATGATTTACCCAAGCGTTTCTCGCATCTGTCAAAATATCATTCGCAAAGACAGTTTTAAACCTTGTCTTTTTTAAAAGGACTTGATTTTTTTGCAGTTTCTTATGTACATGCACACTATCTACAGAGTTCTTATGTACAGAGAATCCACCTTCAAAGCCTAGATCCATTCCACCACAGCCCGAAAATAAAGACAGAACATTTAATTTTTCACTTACTGTTTTGTAATTAACTCCGTTGCCATTCAATACTACAGTTTGAGCATGAAAATTTATCCCAAGTTGTGGCTCTTTTGTTTTAGGAACGTTTGATAGGTTTTTATAATGAACTGGCATCTTTCAGGAAAATTGAACAACTTATACTATTTGATAAACATTGCCAAGGTAATAGTTTGATATCTAATTTCTGACTATTTAATTTAAGATTTTATTAACAAGCTTTTGTAAGCTCATCTCTTGTTTTTTCGCCTTCAACTGACATTCCCATAATACAATAACCCGCCATCCCAGCTTTCTTAATCGTCTGTAATTCTTTATATCCCTCTTCTTATTGTTTTCTATTTTGGTGTACCAAAAAGCTTTATTTGTTTTAGGCATCACATATATTCTGCAATTCTTATGACCATGCCAAAAACATCCATTAATAAATATTACACATTTATACTTAACAATTTTAACGTCTGGTTTACCTGGTAATTTCTTGTCATTAAGCCTGTATTTAAACCCTTGAGAAGATAAATACCTTCTAACAATTAGTTCAGGCTTAGTATTCGACCCTTTTACCGCCCGCATAATTTCACTTCTTCTCTTTTTACTTACAGTATCAGCCATAAAAACAAAAATATACAGGATTACTATAAAAACCTTCAAAATGTTGAACATTTCATATTTTTTCCTACATTTGCACCCCTAATTCAAAAGCCCATACGGCATGGGTAATAAAAACAATCCTGAGTAAGCCGTGACTTAGGAACAACCGTGAAGCAGAACAAGTACGCTTCACGACTGAAACATGAGCGAAACAACAGAAAACGCAGAAATTCTGGTAGCACCCGCACCGGAAGTCCAGGAAATTAACTGGGAAACCATTGGAAAAAAGCAAGAGAATTACACCCACGCCGAGCGCGAAAGGTTAACCTCTGCTTACGAAAAAACCCTTACCTCTATAAGCGAGCACCAGGTGCTTGAAGGTAAAGTAGTAGAAAAAACCAGCAAAGACGTAGTAGTAAACATCAACTATAAATCAGAGGGCGTTATTCCGCTGTCTGAGTTCAGGTACAACCCTGATTTAAAAATAGGCGATACCGTAGAAGTATACGTTGAAAAGCAGGAAGACAAAAACGGACAGTTGGTACTGTCGCACAAAAAGGCACGCTTTATGCGCGCATGGGAACGTGTTAACTCTGCCCTTGCTACCAACGAAATTATTAAAGGCTATGTTAAATGCCGTACCAAAGGCGGGCTTATTGTCGATGTATTCGGCATGGAAGCCTTCTTGCCCGGTTCGCAAATTGACGTTAAGCCTGTAAGAGATTACGATGCATACGTAAACAAAACCATGGAATTCAAGGTTGTGAAAATTAACCCTGAATTTAAAAACGTAGTGGTATCGCACAAAGCTCTTATTGAAGCTGAAATTGAACAACAGAAACAGGAAATCATCGGCAAGCTCGAAAAAGGACAGGTACTGGAAGGTACCGTTAAGAACATTACCAGCTATGGTGTGTTTATCGACCTTGGCGGCGTAGATGGCCTCATTCACATTACCGACCTTTCGTGGTTCCGCATTACGCATCCCGAAGAGGTGGTTAAGTTGGGTGACAAGATTCACGTGGTTATCCTCGATTTCGATAACGAAAAGAAACGCATTCAGCTTGGCCTGAAACAATTGAGCGCCCACCCTTGGGATTCACTGAGCACCGACCTGAAGGTTGGAGACAAGGTGAAAGGCAAAATTGTGGTTGTAGCCGACTATGGAGCATTTATAGAAATAGCTCCGGGTGTTGAAGGCCTTATTCACGTATCAGAAATGTCGTGGAGCCAGCACCTGCGTACTGCGCACGATTTCTTTAAGGTAGGCGACGAAACCGAAGCCATTGTACTTACCCTGAACAGGGAAGAAAGGAAAATGACCTTAGGTATTAAGCAACTTACCCCTGATCCGTGGGCTAACATACTCGATAAGTATCCTAAAGGTTCGAAACATGTCGGTACCGTTCGCAACTTCACCAACTTTGGTGTGTTTGTAGAACTGGAAGAAGGCATAGACGGCCTTATCCATATCAGCGACCTTTCATGGACCAAGAAAATCAAGCATCCTTCGGAATTCACCAAGATTGGCGATAAGATTGATGTTACCGTTCTTGATGTAAACGTGGAAAGCCGCAGGTTGAGCCTTGGCCATAAACAGCTTGAGGAAAACCCATGGGATACCTTTGAAACTATCTTCACCATGGATTCAATTCACCGTGGCACCATTACCAACATGACCGACAAAGGCGCTACCGTTATGCTCCCTTACGGTGTTGAAGGATTCGCTCCTTCGAAACACCTTATTAAGGAAAACGGAGTACCTGCGAAGGCCGAAGAAGTGCTCGACTTTAAGGTGATTGAGTTCAACAAGGATTCTAAGAAGATTATCCTTTCTCACAGCCGTATTAAGGAAGACACCGTAGCCGATGAAAAAGCAGAAAAAGCAACAGGCCGCAGGGCCGATGCTAAGGACGCGCGCAGCGCCGTTAAGAAAATCAGGGGCTCTATTGAAAAGACTACCCTTGGCGACTTAGACGAACTTGCCAACCTTAAATCGGATATGGAGAAATCGGAAAAGAAAGCTAAAGAAGACGAGGAGAACAAATAACCTCAACGGTTTATAATAGAACGGGTACGCCAACAGCGTGCCCGTTTTTATTTGCGGCCCCTTCCTTCCCTTGGGTTTTGTCATTCTGAGTGAAGCGAAGAATCTCTACTTTACTAGGGCGTTCCCTTCCTTCGGTCGGGTCGGGCTATACGTTTCAACTCCTCGTCCCGAGTACTCGGGACTGCAGGGTTTTCACTTCTATCCCTAACGCAATTAAACCAAATATTCTTAAATTTATATTCTATTACTACGTTATGAAATGGATACTTCTATTGGCACTTCTATTAGGATTTGCAGCTATTTCATTCCTCTCCCATTGGGGGCTCATAAAAGTTAGGAAAAGAGGGTTCTCTATACTCATAGCATTAGCTTACGCCATAGTACTTTATTATTTCTTCCAGCTGATTGTATTTATACAAGATATGCTCGAAATGGAAAACCTACATGCCTATTTCGACCACGATAACATCTTAATGACTATGCTCATATTTGCTCTTTGGGGAATAGCACTGATAAACCTTTGCATTGCTCTATATAGGCGCCTTAAAGCCAATATTGACTAGTCTCTTTCTCGATTCCTGATTTTTAATTCCTAATTCCTAATTAAAAAAGTCTGCGTAAGCTACTTTTTTATAACTTTGAACCCTTGATGAAGAGAAAACAATTATTTTCGAGTCAAGACCTAGAGATAACCCTCGACCGCCTTTGCCACCAGCTTATTGAGAACCACGACGATTTTAAGGATACCGTTATCATTGGCCTTCAGCCCCGCGGTATTTACCTGGCCCGCCGCCTGCACACCAAAATAAGCGCCCTTACCAAAAACAAAAACATATCCTTCGGCGAGCTCGATGCCACCTTTTACCGCGACGATTACCGCAAGCGCTCACCTGTTATGCCCAAGGCCATGAACATGAACTTTATTATAGAAGATAAGAACGTGATACTGGTAGATGATGTGCTATACACGGGCCGCACCATACGTGCCGGTCTCGATTCACTGCTCGACTTCGGCAGGCCCAAAAAGGTTGAACTGCTGGTGCTGATAGACCGCCGTTACAGCCGCCACCTGCCCATACAACCCGATTATGTGGGCAAACGTGTAGATACCATTGTATCGCAGAATGTGAAGGCGGAATGGAAAGAAACTGACGGCAACGATAGAGTTTGGCTAATTATGAACGAAAAATAAAAACAGAAGATGAGTGAGTCGTTAAGCGTAAAGCACCTGATAGGAATTAAAGACGTAACAGCCAACGACATTGAACTTATTTTTTCTACCGCCGACAATTTTAAGCAAATCATCAACCGCCCGATAAAGAAAGTCCCTTCGCTAAGGGATGTTACCATAGCCAACGTATTTTTCGAAAACAGTACCCGCACACGCATATCATTTGAACTGGCTGAACGCCGCCTGAGTGCGGATACACTCAACTTCGCGGCATCATCTTCCTCGGTAAAAAAGGGCGAGACACTGATAGATACTATAAACAACATATTGGCCATGAAGGTTGATATGATTGTAATGCGCCACCCCAGCCCCGGTGCATGCAGCTTCCTCTCCAAGCATGTTGACTCTGTAATAATAAACGCCGGCGATGGCACCCACGAACACCCCACACAGGCCCTTCTCGATGCCTTCTCTATACGTGAAAAATATGGAGAGGTACGCGGTAAGAAAGTAGCCATAATAGGTGATATCCTGCACTCACGTGTGGCGCTCTCGAATATATTCTGCCTGCAAAAACTTGGCGCTGAGGTACTAGTATGCGGACCTCCTACGCTAATACCCAAGCACATTGGCATGCTGGGTGTAAAGGTAGAATACAACCTTATGAAAGCCCTTGAATGGTGCGATGTGGCTAATATGCTGCGTATACAGATGGAGAGGCAGGACATAAAATACTTCCCCTCGCTGCGGGAATATACCATGCAATACGGGCTCAATAAAGAACGCCTCAACTCGCTCAAGAAGCAGATAACTGTAATGCACCCGGGCCCTATAAACCGAGGTGTGGAAATAACCAGCGATGTGGCTGACTCCGACCAATCTATCATCCTCGACCAGGTTGAAAACGGTGTAGCCATCCGCATGGCTGTACTTTACTTGCTAGCAGCGAAACAGGAAAACTAAACCCCTCCGGCTCCCCTAAAGGGGAGAGGTTTTATGCTGTCTCCCCTTTAGGGGAGATGAAAGAGGGGTAATTTTACTAAATTCGCATTCCTATTTTTTGACATATGTTTGATAGCCTAACAGATAAATTAAACCGGGCATTTAAAATGCTCAAGGGCCAGGGTACGATTACCGAGGTAAATGTATCGGAGACCGTAAAGGAAATACGCAAGGCCCTTATTGATGCCGACGTAAACTATAAAATAGCAAAAGATTTTACCGATACCGTAAAGCAGGAGGCATTAGGTAAAAGCGTGCTTACAGCAGTATCTCCGGGGCAATTGCTTGTTAAAATAACCCACGAAGAGCTTACCAAGCTTATGGGTGGTGGCGAAAGTGTTATTCCGCTTATCGCTAACCCAACCGTGATACTTATGGCTGGTTTGCAGGGTTCAGGTAAAACAACTTTCTCAGCCAAGCTTGCTAACTACTTTAAAAATAAAAAAGGTAAAAAGCCCTTGCTTGTTGCCTGCGACGTTTACCGTCCTGCCGCTATACAGCAATTAAAAACATTAGGCGAACAACTGGGGGTTGAGGTTTATGCCGATGAAAATGAGAAGAGCCCTGTGTCTATTGCCAAAGCTGCTATAAAGCAGGCCCAGATGAACGAGAACACTGTGGTGATTGTCGATACTGCCGGCCGCCTTGCAGTAGACGAGCAGATGATGAATGAAATTGCAGAACTGAAGAAAGCGTTGAAACCGCAGGAGATACTTTTTGTGGTAGATAGCATGACCGGTCAGGATGCGGTAAATACAGCAAAAGCATTTAACGAAAAGCTCGACTTTGATGGTGTGGTGCTTACCAAATTAGATGGTGACACCCGTGGTGGTGCGGCTTTATCAATCCGTGCTGTGGTGCATAAGCCTATTAAGTTTGTAGGTACAGGTGAAAAGGCCGATGCTATGGACGTGTTCTACCCTGCCCGTATGGCCGACAGGATATTGGGCATGGGTGATATTGTTACCCTTGTAGAAAAAGCGCAGGAGCAGTTTGATGTTGAAGAAGCCAAGAAACTGCAAAAGAAACTAGCCAAAAACCAATTCGACTTCAACGACTTTTTGAGCCAGTTGCAGCAGATTAAGAAGATGGGCAATATAAAAGATATTGCAGCCATGTTACCCGGTATGGGTAGCGCGGTGAAGGATGCAGATATAGATGAGAAATCGTTCAAGCATGTTGAGGCTATTATACAGTCAATGACAGCTGAAGAACGTGCCCGCCCTGAATTAATGAATGGCAGCCGCCGCAAAAGAATAGCTGATGGCAGTGGTACAAGTATACAGGAAGTGAATAGACTCATCAAGCAGTTTGAGGACATGCATAAGATGATGAAACTGATGAATAACAAAAGCGCCATGGCCAATATGATGAAAATGGCGGGAAAGATGCCGTTCAATAAGTAATTTTGAATTTTGAGTTATGAATTATGAATTGATATTCTCTGCGGAACTCTGTAATCTCTGTGACCTCTATGTTAAAAAATATCTTCGTTAATCGTTACTCGAAAATCAAATAAAAGATATGCAGCTCCTCGACGGCAAAAAGACTTCAGAAACTATACTGGACGAGATAAAAGTTGAGGTTGATAAAATACTGCAGCAAGGCAAGCGTGCTCCACATTTGGCTGTAGTGCTGGTGGGTAATAATCCAGCAAGTGAGACTTATGTTGGAAGTAAAATAAAAGCATGCGAGCGTGTTGGATTTAAGTCTACCCTGATAAAACTACCCGATACAATTGATGAAGCCACTCTGCTTAATGAGATTAAAAAACTAAACGACGATACAACTCTCGATGGGTTTATTGTTCAATCGCCTTTGCCTAAACATATTTCCGATAGCAAAGTAATCAATGCCATTTCTCCCGATAAAGATGTAGATGGTTTTCACCCAGAAAATGTGGGAAGAATGGCGCTCAGCATGCCTGCTTATTTACCTGCTACTCCTTATGGTGTAATTCAATTACTCGATAAATACAAAATTGAAACTTCAGGTAAACATTGTGTGGTAATGGGCCGTAGCCATATTGTGGGATTGCCTATGAGTCTTCTTATGGTGCGTAATACAACACCCGGTAACTGCACCGTAACTATTTGCCATAGCAAGACAAAAGATGTAAAGAAATACACGTTGCAAGCTGATATACTGATTGTCGCCACAGGACAAGTGGAAAGTGTTACAGCCGATATGGTAAAAGAAGGGGCTGTTGTAGTTGACGTTGGTATTACCCGTGTACCTGATGCTACCAAGAAAAGCGGCTATCGTCTTGCAGGCGATGTAAAGTTCGATGAGGTTGCTCAAAAATGCAGTTATATAACACCTGTTCCCGGTGGCGTGGGGCCAATGACTATTGCTTCTTTGTTAATGAATACCCTGAATGGGTATAAAAGAAAATAGTTCGATGCCTTCGGCATCGTTTTCTCATTATGCTATTCCTTTCTATAAACGTTAAATCCCTTCGGGATTAAAAATGATTATACCTTTATCTTCTGTATTGGATTATACAGCTGGTAGGAACCCAGGTGGCGCACTAATATTTCCTCAAATTCACTTTCTTCTTTAATCTTCACCTGTATTGGAGTATAGAATACAGGCAGTTTTTCTAACTGCTCCGTTATGGTTGCCTGGTGCAAACGAGCTGCATCTTTCTCAGTGGTAAGTATAATTTTATCAGCGCTGGAAATATTGTTAAACATATCCTTCACCTTCATTATCTCAACCAATGAATACCAGTGATGGTCGGGGTAACTGATATGTATAACCTCTCTGGCCTGCTTTTGAACATGCTTTCTGAAATCGTTGGCATTGGCAATACCTGTAAGCAATATAACCGTTGTCTCTTTGGTGACTTTCTTTCCGAAGAATGCAACATCGTACACAGGGGTCATTTCATGGTAAATAACACTAGAGAAAAATACTTTCTGGTGAGGGAAGGGTTTTATCTTTTTAATAATCATTTTCCTCTCTACGTCAAGTATGTCATGCGGGGTGCGGGTAACAATTATAATGTCGGCACGCCTGTAACCGCCTACCGGTTCACGCAACGAACCTGTGGGCATCATGCTGTCTTCATAAAAAGGCTTGTAGTAGTTAGTGAGCAGAATAGAAACCGATGGCTGCACATACCTGTGTTGAAATGCATCGTCAAGTAGCACAAGGTTCAGGTCCTTGTTCATCTCCATAAGCTTGGTTATGCCTCTCGCCCTTTTCTCATCAACCGCAATCATTATATCCTTAAACTTCATTTTCATCTGCATAGGTTCATCGCCTATTTCCTGCGCAGAAGAATTTTCATTTACCAGTAAAAAACCTGAAGTGCTTCTTCCATACCCACGGCTGAGTATGGCGGTACGTTCTGGAGATATATGCAGGTTTTTATAGGAAGACAAATTACCCAGCAAACGGATAAGGTATTCTATATGTGGGGACTTACCTGTGCCGCCTACAGAAAGGTTGCCCACAGATATAGTCCAGATGGGGAACTTTTTGGAGCGCAAAATGCCTGAATCGAACATAATGTTGCGTATAACAACTATTACGCGGTACATCAAAGCAAATGGATAAAGTAAAAAACGGCCTCTGTTCATCAGTAGTGGTATCTATTTTATCATGTTAAGAAAGTCGTCCTCGGTAATAATGGGGATATTGAGTTTTTTAGCCTTCTCCAGTTTCGATGGCCCCATATTCTCTCCGGCTACAATGTACGATGTTTTAGAGGATACAGAACCTACATTCTTACCGCCGTTCTTTTCAATCATGTTTACTATTTCATCGCGCGAATGTTTGGCAAACACCCCCGAAACCACAAAAGATTTACCCTCCAGCTTATCGCTGAAAGTAGCAATTTCTTCAGCCGCTAATTCAAACTTCAGGCCTTTATGCTGCAGCCTGCTCAATATGTGCTCATTGTCTTTATCGGCAAAAAAATTGATTACACTTTGCGCCAGCACTTCGCCTACATCAGGTACTTCAAGCAGCCTTTCCATATTAGCATGCCTAAGCGCATCCATCGACTTCAGGCTGAATGCAAGTTTCTTCGCCATAGTCTCGCCCACATGCTTTATACCTAATGCATATAACACTCGTTCAAACGGCACCTTTTTCGATTCCTCAATACCTTCCACAATATTAGCCGCCGATTTTTCAGCCATACGCTCTAAGGGAACAATCTGCTCCGCTTTTAAGTCGTACAAGTCGGCTATATTTTTAATAAGGCCCGCTTTATAAAACTGTTCAATGGTTTCGCCACCAAGGCTTTCAATATCCATAGCGCGGCGGCCCACAAAATGTATAATTCTGCCTGTAACCTGTGGCGGGCAATTCTTTGCATTGGGGCAAACATGGTGCGCTTCGCCTTCTTCTCTCACCAGTTTGGCATTACACTCGGGGCAGTGGGTTATAAAGTGAACCTTTTCAGCATGAGCGGGACGCTTATTTAAATCCACGCCAGTTATTTTGGGGATTATCTCACCACCTTTTTCTACAAAAACGGTATCGCCAATTCGCACATCGAGCTTACCTATAATATCGGCATTATGTAGTGAAGCTCTTTTTACAACAGTTCCTGCCAGCAAAACGGGAGTCAGATTAGCTACAGGTGTAATTACTCCTGTTCGCCCCACCTGGAATGAAATACTGTTAAGTACAGTTGCAGCATTCTCGGGGCTATACTTAAATGCTACCGCCCAGCGCGGCGATTTGGCTGTATAGCCCAAGGTCATTTGCTGTTTAAGCGAGTTGACTTTTATCACAATTCCGTCAATATCAAATGGCAGGTCATTGCGTTTCTTTTCCCATTTATGAATAAACTCATGCACGCCTTTCATGCCATGAACCACTTCATAATATTCTGATACTTTAAAACCCCATTCTTTTATCTTTTCTATACTTTCAGCATGAGTAGTGAAGGATAAGTTATCTCCCAGCAAATAGTACTCAGTACTATCGAGCTTACGTTTTGATACTTCGGCTGAGTCCTGCATTTTCAAAGTACCTGCAGCCGAATTACGCGGGTTAGCGAATGGCTCCTCGCCTATTTCTTCACGTTCTTTATTTATCTTTTCAAATACCTTTAATGGAATAAAAATCTCACCCCGCACTTCAAATTCATCAGGATAACCATGGCCCTTTAATTTTAACGGAATAGTGCGAATAGTTTTCACATTTGTAGTAACATCATCGCCCTGCACACCATCGCCTCGGGTAATGGCCTGGTGCAATGCCCCATGTTTATAAATAAGACTTATGGACACACCATCATATTTCAGCTCGCACACATATTCCACATGGTCGCCTACCGCTTTCCTTACCCGGGTATCAAAATCGTTCAGCTCATCTTCCGAATAAGTATTAGCCAGCGATATCATGGGGTATTTATGCTTTACCGAATTAAACTCTTTGGTAACAGCGCCACCCACACGCTGCGAAGGCGAATCGGGTTTTACAAGGTCAGGGTGCTCCTTTTCAAGCCGAATAAGCTTTTCCAGCAACATATCGAAATCATAGTCGCTGATAGTCGGTTTTGCTTCTGCATAATAGCGGTAATTATGCTCTTCTATCTCTTTCGAGAGCTTTGCTATTTCCTTTTCCGCTTCTTTCTTATCCATAAAAAAGTATGACTAACAAATATAATTACATTTCAGCATCCTGTCTTTGCCATTAATATCCTTGCGCACTTCAATATTCTTAAGGCCCATTTCACTTAGTACTTTGCATAGTTCATCGCCCATGTCTTCATATATCTCAAAATACAACGTCACTGTTTTAGTACTATTTTTTGCAAACCGGCCTATAGCCTTGTAAAATACCAATGGGTCGTTATCGGGAACAAAAAGCGCTATGTGAGGTTCATACATATATACATTTTCCCCTACATATTTTTTGTCCGATTCCTTTATATATGGCGGATTACTCACTATCACATCAAATTGCGAAGCTTTTAACTCATTGCTTATATCAAGCGCATCTTCTTCTATCAGTTCTATCTCTAAACCCAGTTTTTCAGCGTTATGGCTTGCTGTTTCAAGGGCATCCTCATCCACATCGATAGCTGTAACATTGCTTTGGGGCATGTTTTTCTTTAAAGCAAGGGCAATACAGCCGCTCCCGGTACAAACATCGAGTATGTTAAGGTTTTTGCCCTTATTATCCTTAATTATCCAGTCAACCAGTTCTTCTGTTTCGGGGCGTGGAATAAGCACAGAAGGGTTTACATCGAGCACTAATTCATAGAAGTGAGCTGTACCCAGCAAGTACTGAACAGGTACTTTTTTCTTTAATCCTTCCAAGATATTAAGAATCCTTTGTGAATTAATTTCATCTATTAAGTTATCAGGTTTTGAAAGGATTGTTATTTTTGATACTTGTAAAAGACTATTAAGGATTAAAAAGTACGTGCTTTGTATCTCTTCCGATGAATAAAAACCGTTCAGCTCTTTCTCAAGTTTATTCTTTACTTCTGCAAATGTCATTTTCCTATACTAATTGGCCTGATTTTTGATTAACGAAAATAAACAATCACAATGAACCAGCATGACAAATACATGCACCGCTGCCTTGAGCTGGCGGTACGAGGCCTTGGACGGGTAGCCCCTAACCCTATGGTGGGTTGCGTTATTGTAGGCGACAGCGGAGTTATGGGCGAAGGCCACCACGACATTTTCGGAGGACCTCATGCTGAGGTTAATGCGTTGAATTCGGTTGAAAACAAGGCGGGGTTCAAAGAAGCTATTTTATATGTTAATCTGGAGCCATGCCCGAACCACGGTAAAACCCCTCCCTGCACCGATGCTATTATAGCCAGCGGTATAAAACATGTGGTTATTGGCTGTGTTGATCCTAATCCGGAAGTAAAGGGTAAAGGCATTGAGAAATTGAAAGCCGCGGGAATTAACGTAGAAATTGGCGTATTAGAAAAAGAATGTATTGAGGTTAACAAGCGTTTCGTTACATTTCATGAAAGGAAACGCCCCTATATTATTTTAAAATGGGCGCAGACCAGTGACGGATTTATTGACAGGAAACGCACCAAGGATGAGGCCCGCGAGAAAATAACCCAGGATGAAGTTGAAATAATGGTTCACCTGTGGAGAGGACAGGAACAGGCTATTATGGTTGGCACCCATACCGTAATAATGGATAACCCAAGGCTTACAGCACGTAAGGCAGGTGGAAGTAAATCGCCTTTACGGGTTATACTCGACAAAAGCCTTAAAATACCTACTAACTCAAATATTTTTGATAAAGAGGCCCCTACATTGGTTTTTACTGAGCAAACCAGCCCGGGCAATAATGGGGTGGAATATGTGAACCTTCCTTTTGATGCAAAACTGCTTCAAAGTATGCTCAACGAACTATATACACGTAATATTCAGTCAGTTATAGTCGAAGGCGGTGAAAAACTGCTTAAATCGTTTATAGAAAAAGACCTGTGGGACGAAGCAAAGGTTTTCTATTCGGGCAAAGCCCTTGGCGATGGCGTACCTGCTCCCAGTTTCCCTTTCCCATCGAAAGGTGAAATAAAAATAGGGGATGATACGTTAATATTGTACCGAAACCGGCACATGTAGTCATGAAAAAGTTTTTCTTAGTAGGTATAGTTGTTATCTCTTCTCTTGTTTCCCATGCTCAATATACACGTGAGGATAGCCCGACTCCTGCTGATAAGCAACCTGCACCCACAACCCAAAACGCTCCTTCTTCAGGGTATGATTTCTGGAAGCATGTTTCTATTGGAGGTGGACTCGGTCTACAGTTCGGCGACTATACAATTATAAGTTGTTCACCCTTGTTCAACTACCATTTCGACAAAAGCTTTGTTTTGGGCATAGGCCCTATATACCAGTATATAAGCATAACTGACCCTACAGGGTATTATCCTACTTACAGGTCAAGTATTTACGGTGGAAGAATAAGGGCCATTTACTTCCTGCCGGGTTCTTTAGCTAATTTATTCCTTATTGGCGAATATGACATTCTTAATGTGCCCGACCCTTATAGCATTTTTACAAATGAAACACGCGCTACTGTCCCCATTCCGTTATTTGGTATAGGCCTGCGCCGCCCTATAAGTGAAAATTCATATTTAAGCCTGGAAGCCCTTTGGGATTTCAGCGGTTCCGCACTCTCACCTTACACAAACCCCTTAATTATAGGGGGAATTGACATAGGGATATAATTTCTTATTGATTCTGGATTGAATCTGATACTGCAGTTTCAGTCTGCGCAGAACTAATTCCCCTATGCACTGTCTTGGCTGTGTCGTCATTTAAATCGGACAGACCTCCCTTATCCGGGGGTGCATCGGGTGAAGTGCTTGCGTCGAACACATCTTTACGCACAATTATAGGGCTGCTGCTATTATCGGCAGAAGGTTGTTGCTTAGCTACAGGTTTGTTTTTAACCATATTGGCAGGAACGACTGTAGGTTGCATAGCATTATTCTGTACCAGAGGTTGTGATTGAACAGGAACAGGTGCCTGGGGTATTACACTATCCTTTTTTACTACCACGGCCACAGGCGTAGCCGGTTTATTTTCATTTACTAAAGCCACATTTGCTTTTTGGGGAGCAGGTGGCTGAACATTGGTGTTAACCACTTCGGCATTATGCTTATTACCTTTATTCGTAAAAAATAACCATGAAGACAGGGTAATAACAGCTATAACGCTTGCAGCTATTAAAGCAGTTTTAGGGGTATTTGCAGCCTTGAACCATTTGTTATCGGCTTCGGCCCGGCGGGCGGCCAAATCGGCAGTAAGGCTTTCCCAAACTGTGTCGGGACAGGCCGCTGAAAGGGGAGAAAGCAACTCGCGTGCTTTCTGCTCAAAACTACTGTTTGCGTAATCCGTGCTCATGCAGGTAGGTGTTTAAGTACTGTTTAAACTGGAACCGGGCTCCTTCTAACTCTACCCTGTAGGTTTCTGTAGCTATTTCTAAATTCTGTATTATCTCTTCAGGTTTTACCTTGTCGATGTACGTAAGATTATAAATAATACGGTAACTCGGCGTAAGCGCATGCAAAGCGGCCAGGTACAGTTTGCGCGAATCCTCTTCGCTTATCTCAGCTTCACTTGCAACTTCAACTTTCCCGTTCTTATTCTCCATATAGCGCGTGGTCTTGGCAATAAAATATCGTTGCTTATCCTGGTGCAGGTAAGCTATGGCATGCCATATTGCCTTTTCTTCCACCCACTGCTTCATATCAATATCGGCAGGACATTGCTGTAATTCCTCATAAAGTTTTTTGAAAATATAAAGCACCATGGCTTCGGTGTCTTTCAACCCTGAAGCATAACGCATGCAGATGCCCATAATGCGCGGTGAATAGTGGTCGTAAAAAAACCGCTGCGCTGAATTATCGTTGTGAAGGCACCCGTTGAGTAACTCTGAGTTATTCATATATAATGCCGTTTAATGAGGTTTGGAGAATAATTCTACGTTAAATTTTAGATAAAAGTTCGAAGTTATTAACAATTAATAAGCTAAATTACTGATAATCAGCTACTAAATATTAACAATTTATTATCCATACATTAACAAAATGTGAATTTCAATAGGCTGACGGAACCAGAAATGGGAGAATCGGCTCCAAAAAAACCTATTGCATATCTTAACTATGTAATACTTTTGTATGCTTTAATTATAAAACTGAAATGAAAGTAGCTGTTGTAGGAGCCACCGGTTTGGTTGGACGTACCATTATGAAAGTGCTGGAAGAGCATAATTTTCCGGTTGATGAGTTTATACCCGTGGCCTCAGAAAGGTCGAAGGGAATGGAAGTGACATTTCGCGGCAATAAGTATAAGGTGGTAACCATGACGGAAGCCATTGCTAAGAAACCCGATATAGCATTATTCTCTGCAGGTGGCAGCACATCACTGGAATGGGCGCCTAAGTTTGCTGAAGTGGGGACAACGGTTATAGATAATTCATCGGCATGGAGGATGGACAAAACCAAAAAGCTGGTTGTGCCCGAAGTAAACGCTCATATACTTACAGCAGACGATAAGATAATTGCCAACCCTAACTGCTCTACCATACAAATGGTAGTGGCGCTTAACCCGCTTCACAAAAAATATCACATCAGGCGTATTGTAGTTTCTACTTACCAATCAGTTTCAGGTACTGGACAAAAAGGTGTTGCCCAGTTAATGAATGAAAGGCACGGCAAAGCAGGCGATAAAGCATATCCACACTCTATTGATATGAATATACTGCCACATATTGATGTGTTTTTAGATAACGGCTACACCAAGGAAGAGATGAAAATGGTGAATGAGACTAAAAAAATTATGGGCGATGATACTATTCGCGTTACGGCTACCACTGTGCGCGTACCGGTTACAGGTGGCCACTCAGAGGCTGTTAATATTGAATTTGAAAAAGACTTTACTATTGAAGGTGTGAACGATATACTTTCAAAAAGCACAGGTATTATTATGGTTGATAATCCGGGCAAAAACCAATACCCGATGCCTAAAGATGTAGAAGGTAAAGACGAAGTATTTGTTGGCCGCATTCGCCGAGATGAATCGCAACCCAATACACTTAATATGTGGGTGGTAGCCGATAACCTGCGCAAGGGCGCAGCTACCAATGCAGTGCAGATTGCAGAATACCTGTTAGAGCATAATATTATTAAGGGAGCAAAACTCAGTAAGGTTTAGTAATTTAACTTACTTATAAAAGAAAAAGGCCCGACTTCAACGTCAGGCCTTTTTTTAATTGTGTTCTTCGCCGCTGTTTTTGCCGTTATCCTTGCCACCGTCTTTGTTCTCGGGCGCCCTTACTTTTTCTTTCCTGGGCTCGCCTTCCTGCTGGCCGTCGCGGTAACGGGTAATGGTAACTTCGGTACCGTCTTCATTGTATTCTTTCCACTCGCCTATTTTCTTGCCATCTCTGTACATACCAACTGTCTTGGCATTGCCGTTCTCGTAAAACTCGTAATAATCACCATCATAGTTACTTTCTTTAAAAGTGCCCTTGCTTAATATGTTTCCATTCTCGTAATAGCTTTCAAAAGGGCCGGTTAGTATACCATTGGTATAAATGTATTTAGTGGCAATTTTTCCATCCTGGTAGTACCACTTAGCCTCTCCGTCCCTAACACCATTCTTATAATTACCATCTTCTTCAATAGCGCCTCCATTATAATATACCTTGCGTACACCATTGTATTGGCCCATTTTATATACTATTTGCGAAGATGGTTTGCCGCCCGGGAAATATTCGGTTGCCATGCCATCAAGTATATCGTTGGTGTATGATTTCTCGCTCTTGAAATAACCGTTCTGGTCAACGTTCACATCCATGCCGTTTCTCTTATCATCTTTGTAAACAGCCAACTCATCTAATATGCCATTGAAGTGATGGCTAACCCATACACCTTGTTTCATGCCATCAACATAATAACCTTGCCATTTGGTAGGGCCAAGGTTCTCAACCCAGAATCCCTGTTTCCTGCCCCTTGAATCAACTTTATTGCTATCGGTTTGGGCAAATGCCTGCGTTGAAAATAACGATGCAGCCACGATTGCGATAGTAAGGATAGTTGTTTTGCGTATCATAGTAGTACTAGTTATAGTGTTAGAGAATCACCTGCAAATATGCAAAAAGTTTAAGAGTTACGACCGATTAAAAAGGGTTAAAAAATGTTAATCCTCTCTGCCTGAAACAATTATTACAATTTCGCCCTTTACAGTTTTGCTTTTAAAGTGTTCCACCAGTTCGGCCAGGGTTCCCCTTGCAGTTTCCTCATGCAACTTGCTCAACTCCCGTGAAACCGAGGCTCTTCTACCCGGCCCGAAGGTTTCGCAAAACTGCTCTAATGTCTTCACCAGCCTGAACGGGGACTCATATAGAACAATGGTGCGGGTTTCATTCTTTAGCTCATCTAACTTAGTTTTACGGCCCTTTTTTTGTGGCAGGAATCCCTCAAAACAAAATGTATTGCAGGGTATACCAGAATTTACAAGGGCAGGGACAAAAGCTGTAGCGCCCGGCAGGCATTCAACCTCTACCCCCGCTGTTACACAGGCACGCACCAGTAAAAAACCGGGGTCCGATATTCCGGGAGTACCGGCATCGGTAACAATGGCAATATTTTCTCCGCCTGCTATGCGTTCCACCATTTGTGGAGTAAGATGGTGTTCATTATGCTGGTGGTAGGGTATAATAGGTGTCTTAATCTCGTAACGGTGCATTAATACCGAAGACGTGCGCGTGTCTTCAGCCAGTATAAGGTTCACTTCTTTAAGAACGCGAATGGCCCTGAGGGTAATATCTTCAAGGTTGCCTATGGGTGTGGGTACGAGATAAAGTTTAGCCATTTAAAACCGGTGTTCGGAAATATCTTCCGCAAAATTTAGAATCAATTTATACACATTATCGAAATCGGTAAGGGGTAATGTTTCACGCCTGTCGTAAATATCGTGGTAAGCCTTTATTCCGCCCATGGTATAAATAAAAAAGCTAGGCACATGGTGCGCATAGAAAAAGTAATGGTCGCTGTTTGATGTTTGTCCACGTGGTTTTACCAGCTTAAGCAGGTGCAGGCTATCGTTTATTCTTTGCATATCGTGAAAAGGGGCATCGTATATGGCACCATTTACAACGGTAATACCCTCATCGCCGGTGCCCATGATATCCATATTAATTTCAAACTTTATTTTGCTTAACGGGAACAACGGATGCTCCACGTAATATTTTGAACCCAGCAACCCTACTTCTTCACCCGTAAACGACATAAACACCATAGAATATTTTGCCGCTTCTTTATGTTCAGAATAAAATTTTGCGAGGCTCAACAGCATGGCGGTTCCGCTGGCATTATCGTTAGCTCCCGGAAAATATACGCTGCCCATTCTTCCCAAGTGGTCGTAGTGGGCCGAGAAGACAATAAATGTATCGGGCTGCACACTGCCTTTTATATAACCAATAAGGTTTTGCGATTCATACGATTTAATAAATTTATTCTCTACATCCAACGTAATGGTTGTGGCGCTGTCGAATTTACTTTTGCGCAACGCATACAGAAATGCATAATCGGCCACACTGTCCGACATTTCCTGGGTAAGCTTATTGCATAGTACAATTACCCCTTTAGCCTTAAACGGATTATATACCAAACCTTGAAAAACTTCTTTTTCTTTTTTATCGGTAACGCCCGTATCATCAACCAGTATAAACTGCTTTTTAAGGTCTTCGTGGGTAAACTCGTAAAGCTTTGCCTTATCGAACAAAATAGTTCGGGTAAGCCTTTTCACTTTATAAGTGCCTTTCATGGAGCAGCTATTGGGCACCACTATATAATCGGCACCGGGCGGCTGTAAAACCCCATTTACACTAACCTCGACTTTAGAAGGAAGTGTATTTATAGGGAATTTAAAATATTGCTCATAATCAGTACCAAATGGCAACAGGCCAAAGCTTTTAAACTGGCTGTGTATATATGTAGCTGCTTTTTTATCGCCGTTATCGGTATATCCCCTGCCCTCCATATAAGGCGATGCAAGGGTATCTACCACTTTACGGGCATAGTCTTTCTGGGCTTGGCAAAAAGTACTTAATGCAATACCTGTAAGAACTATTAAATATTTGCGTTGAACCATAATACTGCAAAAATGCAGAATTTTTGTCAGGATGCGAAACCATTTATTGCAGGGTAGTTCCTGCGCTTGCTGAAAAAGCACCAGGCCTGGAAAATGGCCACCATAAAAGTCATAATAGTAAGTAAGCTATAGCCACAGCTTTTATAATACATTGCAAAACCAACAGTGCTCGACCCTATAATATCGTTTACAAAGGCAAAGAACAGCAAGGGGTAGAATATGTATCGCTCCTTTTTTGTTGCATTTAAAAACTGTGCAAAAAGAACCGTGAACACAAAGCCGAACGACACAAAATGGTATTCCCACGCCACACCTGAAACAAGGTGGGTAAAGAGCAAAATGAAACTTATCTCTAATAGCGAAACTGACTTTCTTATATACTTTGAATAAATAAGCACTGCCCCATATAAGAGTAACAGCAATAGCGTAATAACCTTTGTAATAAGCTTAAGGGTTGGCAATGATAGTTCAGTAATGAAGTAACCATATTTTGTTCCGCCGTCGGTAACTGTAAACACTTTGTACAACGCCGAAGCCAGCCCCTGGTTTTCTATTCCCACCTCTACCCTGCCCTCTTTAAATGGTGCCAGGAATGTTTCATAATACTCTTTAATATCCTGTACCCCTCTATCTATTCCACGGGTTACAACAGGCAGGCTAAAACATATAAGCACAAACCCTATTGCATAAATATAGTTTCTCCACTTGCTTTTGCTTAATGCCCATATCAGTAAAAAAATGGGGATTATTTTTATAAACGTAGCAACCACAAGCAGGCCAATAGCCAGTATATTCTTCTTATCGGCCAAAGCTTTAATTGCGGCAAGGCTCATAAGCAGCATCAATTCATTCATTTGAATGAAATTAAGATGGTATAAAAAATACCTGAACGATAGAATAAAACCAGCCCATAGGCTAATGGTAATGTTGCGCTCAGGTATTTTAAACAGGCGTAAAATGGCCCTGGTGTAATAAAAAATACCCACCCACAAAATAAAGTTCACAAAGCAGTAAATGGCTGCCGCTGTTTGCAGGCTGAACAACGAAAAAAAGCGAAACAGCATAGCGGCAAACGGAGGATATATATAGCGGCAGGCACCACCTATTTGCTGGTACAATGAAACACCATCGCCATAATTTTTACCCGCCTGCCAGAAAACATTAAAATCGGACATTATATTGGCTTTAGCGCCAATTTTATACGATGCAAAAGCAAGGCCGCCTGCTATAATAACACCAATAAGGAAGATTATATTCTTTTTACTCAGAAGCTCTGATTTTATAAAAATGAGTGCAAAAATATGATTATTCCGACTAAGGTTTTCACATATATAAGACCATACTATTGAAGTTTTTTTACCTTTGCAGCCCTTTTTGGGGCATTAGCTCAGCTGGCTAGAGCGCTTGCATGGCATGCAAGAGGTCATCGGTTCGACTCCGATATGCTCCACTCACCAAACCAAAGGTTCTTCTTCAGTCAACACCTTACTTTGCTATTTGATAATAGTTCCTATTTTTGGATAACAAAACTCCTCCATGAATAAGTTTACATATTTCAGCCTTACCGCTATTCTTCTTGCCATTGCATGTGTGGTACTTACTTATCTGGGTTATCATTATGCCGCAATGGGCCTCGGGCTGGTTTCTACCTTCCTGGCCTTTGCCGGCGGTATGAGGGAATCATACAGGTGGCAGGCATGTACTTATATGGCTACCTGTGTTATTTATGGTTATTCCATTGCCCCATCGGGCCATTACCTGCTTGCCATATCATTCTTATTTCTCAGTTTCATAGGCATGTTCCGTGTTACTTTCTACAAGCAAATGGCGCTTACAAAATTTCAATGGCTCGAGCCCGTAAGCTTTATGTCGGGCCTAGCGCTTTACATTATTGGCAACACAATGGAAGGAACCGGTTGGGCCGGCTGGGTATTCCCTTTACCCTGGTTAGCAGGAACCGTGTTCAAAACATTCGGGGTATTAACGGATATAAAAGAGTTTGCTGCATTAGGAAAACTCAGCTATGGCGCTAAAGTGGGTAGCCCTGCCCCTGCCTTCAGCCTGCCCGACCAGGATGGAAACAATGTGAGCCTTGCCGATTATAAGGACAAGAGACATGTACTGTTACTTTTCGTGCGTGGCGACTGGTGCCCTACCTGTCACATTATGTTGCGTACCTACGAACGCAATAAAGAAAAATTCGAAGAGAAAAATATAATGCTGCTTGCTATTGGCCCCGATCCGCTTGGGGTGAACAAAGACATGGTTCACCGGCTGGGTGTCGATTACAAAGTATTATCAGATGAAAAACAGGAAGCGCTGAAATCGTACGGAATGCTTTTCCAGGGCAACAGCCCTTTTGCAAAGTATAAAGAGGGTGTTCCGCTGCCAGCCGCTTTCCTTGTTAATATGAAAGGCACCATAGTGTTTTCTACCGACCCGCGCAAGGCCGGGGAAATAATGAAGCCTGATGCCATATTCTCTATCATAGAGAAAATCAGCTAATTACAGTTGCTGAAGTGTGATTTTTTCTATATTGCACTCCAATAATTATCTCATTATCATGCACATAAATACTTTACGGCTTACGACTTTAGTAATGCTTACGGGGTTATTTTCATGTAACCTTGCGCCACAAAAGAATCCTACCACTACTGCCATTACTGCAAAAGGAGATGCCATAATTTTATATGATAACGGCACATGGGAATATAAAGACAAGAACGCTGTAGCCAACCAGGCAAAAATTAACAAAGCTGATTCTGAATTAAGCACGACAAGCGGGAGTTCGACATCTTTCCTTGTAAAGAGTAAAATTGCAAATGTTGTGATTAATACAAATACTGAAAAGTGGGTAGTCAAAAAATCAGATGATGGCACCAGCGAATACCTCTTCACGTTAAAAGATAAAGATGCTTTTGCCATGCTTATTACCGAAAGAATAGAAATGCCACTGGAAACATTGAAGAAGGCGGCCCTTACCAATGCCCAGAATGCCTCGCCCGATGTGAAACTGGTAGATGAAGAAGTGCGCACCGTTAACGGCAGCAAAATACTTTTTATGCAAATGGACGGAACAGTTGAAGGCATAAAGTTCTCTTACCTTGGTTATTATTTTTCCAGTGAAAAAGGAACCATACAGTTTCTCACCTATACCACCCAGAACCTGTTAAAGGAAAACAGGCAGGATATGGAAGAGTTATTAAATTCCATGACCATACAGAAGTAGGAACCAGAAGCCCGTTATTTTTTAACCCTGCACCAAAGGCGCTGCAGGCCGTATATATATTCAGCCTGCACAATTTCAATATTGCACCCTGCAAGCAGTTGCCGTAAATCATTCCTATCAAATTCATTTATATGGTCGCCATCACTGTAAATAAGTGAAAGGCCCATTTTCTTACGATAGTGGTTAAGGTAGCTTTTGTCAAAATCGGGCACTTCAATATATATATAGTTGAAGAACATTTTGAATTTATTAATAAAGTCTGAAGGAGTGTCTAAATGTTCAAGTATGTGCGATAAAATAAGAACATCGAACTGCTTTTTATTGCTAAGCAGGAATTCATAAGCTTCTCCGCAATGAAACTCCACATTGTTTCCTTTCACGCCCTTTTTGGCAATTTCAATCAGCGATTCAGAATGGTCCACACCCACAACATATTTGGCTTTTTCAGCAATCATATCGGTTATATAACCGGCATTGCAGCCAAGGTCCAGTACGGTATCTTCAGCCCTTATAAATTGCAAAAGAAACTTTTTGGTTATAATCCTTGCCGGGTGCTCATCAGCAGAAAAGACTTTATAAGAATACTCTAATGAAAGCCTGTCAAAAATCCATTCCAGGTCAAGAAACAATTTGAGCTTTCGCCTCTTACTTGCAAATGGAAACTTTGATAACCTGTATATAAACGTGAGCAGAAAAACCCTTTTCTTCTTTCTCTCTAACTTAATCCCCATTGAATGATTTTAATTTAACCTGGTTAATATGACTAAAGTAACTATAAATGGGTTTTAACAGCCATTTTTTTATCTGCGCTATTTTTCCTATATTGCATTTTCAAAATAGTAGCTCTATAGAATAAACTTTACACTCACCACCATGAAACACTATATTACTAAAACTTTCTTTTGTGTGCTTCTGCTTTCTTCAGCATCACTTTATGCTGATTCTAACAATAATACTTGCACCCTTTCAGTTACAGTTTATGGAGATGGTGTCGTTTGCAATGGCGCCTCAAATGGAATGCTTTATGCCTCGGTAAGTGGAGGTACTCCACCATACACCTATAAATGGTCACCAACTGGCGGCAGTAAAGACACTGCCACTGGCCTTGTCAGTGACTATTACACTGTTTATGTGACCGACTTTACAGGCTGTTCAGATTCGGCAGTAGGTTATCTTCAAGATGATTATGTAGTAATTACAATATCGGGAAATGATACAATTTGTGGTAGTGGTTGCACAGGTGCATTAACGACTACAGGATTAGGCGGTACACCGCCTTATACTTATTCATGGTCTAATGGCATGACAACGTATGCTTTAACCGGCCTGTGTGCCGGTACCTATGCAATAACCTTTACAGATGCTTCCGGTTGCGTTGCTAAAGATTCTGCTTCTGTAAGTATTTTCCCTAATATTCCAAGCCTTGTAGTTACCCCAACTTATACTGATGCTACCTGCGCAGGAGATTATGACGGCTCAATAGTTTTGGCTGCATCCGCACCAACCTCTCCTTTTCGATATGAATGGGGAAATAAATATGGCACTAATGGTATATACAACATAGCACCGGGCACATATACCGTTACCCTATGGGATTCAAAAAATAATTGCACCGTATTATCGTATAAAGATACGGCAGCTAATTCAAACTGCGGGCATGTTACAGGCACTACTTTTAATGATACCACTTTTACATGCACTTATATCGCTACAGACCCGACTTTACAATGTTCTTACCTGACGATAAATCCAGGTGCTTATACCATTTACCCAAATTTGAGCGGTTATTACAGTGGGCCAAATTTACCCTATGGCAGTTACACTGTTACGCAAACTATGGTTTCAGGTTCACCATTTGGTTCATGCAGCCCAACTCAATCTGTCATTATTGGTTCTTCAACTCCTGCAACAAATTTTCCAGATACTACCCATGCTCTTCTCTCAGACCCTGCCATAATGTATCTCTATAGCAGCATTGCTTTACCAGATTATCCTTTCACTTCGCAGTTTAGCATTAAAAACATTGGTACAGATACTTCTTTTGGCAGAACTTTTATAACGGTACCCGATTCAATGACTTTTATTTCCACTTCTCCGGCATATACTTTAATTAGCAATGATACTGTCTACTGGAATTATTCATCCCTATTACCCGGTGATTCGCTAAATTATACACTTAATTGTTCCACTTACTCTCTTCCTTATGGTTGGTTCTATGCAAGTGTGACGGCAGGAGTGCTTCCTTCCAACCCCGAATCAAATACAAAAAATGATGTACAATCATATGTCTCACCTTGGGCATTCGCCGATGACCCAAATTATAAATCTGTTAGCCCGCCAGGAACGGGCCCGCAAGGCTATATTAGCCTTGCCGACAGCGTACTCACTTATATAATCCACTTTCAAAACACAGGCACTGCTGCTGCCCGGAATATTTATGTACTGGATACAATTGATACACACCTTGATATTAATACACTAGACGTATTGGGTTCGAGCAATACATATTCATACCAGGTAAAGGGCAATGTTGTAAAGTTTATATTTTCAAATATTAATCTGCCCGATAGCAGCACAACTCCCTCCGGTAGCCAGGCGTGGATACAATATACAGTGAAACAAAAATCGGGTAACAAAAACGGAGATGTGATACACAACACAGGTTATGTTTATTTCGATTATAACGCTCCTGTAGTTACCAATACTACAACAAATACTATTAAGGTTCCTTTAGGTATTTCACCTACCCATTTCTCGCAGCCGGGCATGTCTTTATACCCTAACCCTGCATCTGATAATGTTCAGCTATCCTATACGCTTGATAAAGCAACTGTAACAACCATACAGATTATTGATTTGTTAGGGAACATAGTATACCAGGAAAATAAAGGCCAGCAACAGGCAGGAGCTATTAATGAGAACATTTCAACATCAATGCTTGCAACGGGAACCTATATGGTGAAGCTTACTACAAACAACCTAACTTCTATCAAGAAGTTGGTTATTATAAGGTAGGGGCATTTTCATAAAATATGTTAAATAAACTGGCTAAACCAGTTTAGTACTTTTTTCTTCATTTTCGCTTCACAATCTTTAGCGACGTTTATCGAACGCCCCGGTATTTGCTTTGCAATAAACAGTAATTCAGTCCGTTAATAGTTTAACTAAATTCCCGCATGCCGACAAAAAAGATACTCCTTCTATCTTTCATCACTCTCACTTCAGCCGCTATAGCAGTAAGCCTTTATACTGCAAAACCCAAACCAAAGCCGTTACCGCAACTGGTATTCCCGAAAGGAAGCACCTATGAAAAGCAGTGGAAGAAAGTTGACTCGCTAATCAATTTGGGGTTGTCGAAGTCGGCATTGGCAGAAGTAGAAGCCATATATACCAAAGCCAAAGCTGATAAAAACGCGCCCCAGATTGTAAAGGCTATTATGCACCGCCTGCGCCTTGTGCAGCAATACCAGGAGGATGATGTGTATAATTCCATTTATAAAATGAACGATGAAATAAAAACTTCATCGTATCCTCTTACCCCCATCCTGCATTCTATGCTGGCCGATATATATCAGCAATACTATGAGCGCAACCGCTGGAAATTCCAGCAACGCACTGAAGTGGTGAATGTGAAGATGGATGACATTTCTACCTGGGACCTTAAAACCCTGTTCGACCAGATAATAAAGCACCATATTGCGGCATTAAAAAGTGCTGACAGCCTTCAGCGCACTCCCCTGAATATTTACGACGATGTTATTACCCAAGGCACTGAAGATGGCCGCAAGCTCAGGCCCACTCTGTATGATTTTATAGCGCACCGTGCTATAGATTTCCTGATGAACGATGAACCCGATGTAATTCGTCCGGCTTATAAGTTTGAACTGAACAGCGAAGATTATTTCAAGGATTATAACGAGGGATACAGCAATGGATTTTCCAACATAAATATTCCATATAACGGAGATTCGTTAAGTACAAAATATTACGCCATTAAAATATTGCAGGGGCTTATTGCTTTCCATGCCAATGACAGCGACCCGGCAGCATTAATTGATGCCGACCTTATACGTCTTTCTTTTGTAAGGAAGTACGCGACTACCGGCATAAACGACAGCTTATACCTGCAAGCATTGCTACGGCTTGAAAATAAATTCATAAGCTATCCTTCATCTACAGAAGTAACCTTCGACATAGCCAAATACTACTTTGATGAAAGTTCGAAATTCGACCCGCGCAAGTCAGACGATTATAAATGGTTCGCCAAAAAAGCCATGGACAAATGCAAAGAAGCGGAAGCAAGATTTTCCGGTTCCTTTGGCGCACAGCAATGCGTGGCCCTTGAATCTTCAATTAACAACAAGAGAATGTCGCTGACTCTTGAAAAAGCAAACCTCATAGGCAAACCTTTCCGTGGCTACCTGTCATATACCAACATCAATAAAGTATACGTACGGGCCATACCTATCGATTTTGAAAAATACAGGCACTGGAACAATAACTATTATGAAGACCAGAAGGCCTTTTTAAAGCAGTACCTGAAAATAACTCCCGTAAAAAAATGGTCGGTGAATTTACCTGACGATAAAGATTACCAAACGCACTACACAGAACTAAAAATACCTGAACTGAATGCAGGCTATTATTTATTTTTAGTAAGCCCCGATTCTGCATTCTCATTATCAAATAATGGAATAGCATTTGATGCCACATGGGTAACCAACCTTAGCTTCATAAACCGCAAACTGCCCAACGGAGGCTATGAGTTTTATGTGCTTGACCGCGAAAGCGGTAAGCCCGTTAAAGGAGTTACCGCCAACTTCTGGTACTCTGAATATAATTATACCAGCCGCAAATACGAATACAATAAAATTGATTCGCGTGTGAGCGATGAGCAGGGTAACCTGGCTGTTACCCCTAAAAAAGATTTTTCATACTTCGATATTGAACTTATAAGCGCAACCGACCACTACCGAACCGACGATGACTATTCGCTTTATATGTATAAAACCACACCTAGCGCGCCACAATGGTACTATCACTCCACCATTTTTACCGACAGGGCCATTTACCGCCCCGGGCAAACCGTTTACTTTAAAGGTATAGTTATTAAAACAGATGGCAAACAAAATGATATAGCTGCTCATTACCCAGTAACTGTTGTTTTCTATGATGTGAATTCTCAGAAAATTTCATCGTTGAGCCTAACCACTAATGAATATGGCAGCTATAGCGGAACATTTACTGCCCCCAATGGTGTGCTTAACGGGCAGATGTCTATAAACGATAATTATGGTTCGGTATATGTGCAGGTAGAAGATTATAAGCGTCCTAAATTTGAAGTGGTGTTTAATCCTGTTAACGGAAGTTACCGCTTAAATGATTCTGTAAAAGTGCAGGGGACAGCCAAAGCCTATTCAGGCGCTAATATTGATGGGGCACAGGTACAATACAGGGTGGTGCGTAATGCCTCCTTCCCGTATTGGTGGTACTACTGGTGGGGTTATTATCCTTCATCGCCCGAAATGGAAATTACCAATGGTACGGCAATGACAAATGATACCGGTGGGTATTCCATAACCTTTAAAGCCATACCTGACCTGGGCATCACAAAATCTATGTTCCCTACCTATACATATACAGTTTATGCCGATGTTACCGATATAAACGGTGAAACACATAGTTCAGAAACATATGTAATGGTTGCCTACAATGCGCTTAACCTTAGCGTAGAAATACCTGATGAGATAAATAAAGAAAGGGAACAGAAGTTTACATTAGCTACAACAAATACAAATGGTACAGCCGAACCCGCTGCAGGTACTATTGAAATTTACCGGCTGAAGGAACCCGACAGGATTTTCAGAAGCAGGCTTTGGGATAAGTCGGATAAGTTTGCCATGACGAAGGACGAGTATTATGCTGCCTTCCCTCATGATGCCTATAGCGACGAAAACGTAATGTATAAATGGGACCGTGGCGAAAAAACCTTTACAGGCTTATTCGATACACATAAGGATAAGGACTTTTCTATAAGCAACCTATCGCAATGGAAACCGGGCACCTATGTAATGGAGGCCCATACCAAAGATAAATACGGGGAAGATGTTAAGGACATAAAATACTTTACGGTCTATTCAGAGAAGGAAAGCGTTATGCCTAACAATTCGCCCGATTACTTTACCATGATTACCGATACGGGTTCGCCGGGCGGAAAAGCATCGTTTATTATTGGCTCAAAAGAAAATGATGTGCATGTGGTTTACGAAATTGAAGAACAGGGAAAATCGGTACATCGCGAATGGCTTACGCTTAACAGCGAGCAGAAAAGAATAGAAGTGCCCATTGAAGAACGCAACCGTGGAAATTTTGTGATACACTGCGCTTTTGTAAAAAATGGCAGGGAGTATGAACATGACGGGGTAATTACCGTTCCGTGGACAAACAAAGAACTGGACCTGCAGTTTGAAACCTTCCGTAATAAGCTATTGCCGGGGCAACAGGAAGAATGGAAAGTAAAAATAAAGGATAAAAAAGGTGAAAAGATGATGGCTGAAATGATGGCTACACTTTACGATGCCTCACTTGATGCCTTTAAACCCAACTACTGGAACTTTAACCTGTACAACACATACTACTCTCAATTGAGTTGGGAAAATTCACTGGCTTTTGGTATAAAAAACTCATTGTTATATGAAGAGGTATGGAACAGCTATATCGGTTACCCTTACCGCTCATACGACCAGCTTAACTGGTTTGGCTATTACTGGTACTACTATGGATATAATGGTTATGAAACCTATGCCTGGAGGGGTGGTGAAGCAGATGACAAAGCGGTTGCAGATGAAGTTACCGCGGCCCCTGTTGCCGCCATGAGCCAAACCGTTGCCAATACTACTGCTAACTATAGCACTGCCACGGGTGGTGTGGTTGAAATGCATGAAAAGGCCGATAAGAGCGAAGAAAGCAAAGACGCTACCGGTAAGGAACAGGATGACAGAGAGATTGATAAAACAAGAGAAACCAGTCAATCAGGGCAAAAAGGCAAGGCTGTTGATTTATCAAACGTAAGCGCCCGTACCAACTTTAATGAAACTGCTTTCTTCTTCCCGCAACTGGAAACAGATTCGACAGGAACGGTAATTATAAAGTTTACCATACCCGAGGCCCTTACGAAGTGGAAAATGATGGGGCTGGCCCATACCAAAGATTTAAAAATAGGGCAGATAGAAAAAGACCTTGTTACACAAAAAGAACTGATGGTTGTTCCTAACTCTCCACGTTTTTTCAGGGAGAACGATAAGATAGAATTTACCGCCAAGGTTACCGACCTTTCCGATAAAGACCTATCGGGTAATGCACAGTTAATGTTGTTCGATGCTACTACCATGAAGCCCATCAACATTCTGGTGCAGACTAAAAATGTGAACGATGATGGTACACGAACATTCACAGTAAAAAAAGGATTAAGTACTAACTTAACATGGGACCTTCAAATACCAGAAGGAATTGGCGCCATTACATATAAAGTAGTGGCTAAAGCCGATAATTATTCCGACGGGGAAGAAATGGCTGTTCCTGTTTTGAGTAATCGCATGCTGGTTACCGAATCAATGCCGTTACCTATCCGCGGTATGCAGACCAAAACATTCAAGTTCGAGAAATTCATCAGCCAGAATGGTGGCTCGACTACCTTGCGTAACCATAAACTAACTCTTGAGTTTACATCGAACCCGGCATGGTATGCGGTGCAAGCGCTCCCCTACATAATGGAATATCCTTATGAGTGTGCTGAACAAACATTCGACCGATATTATGCCAATAGCATTGCATCGCACATTGCTAATTCATCGCCTAAAATAAAAGCAGTGTTCGATAGCTGGAAGAGCCAGACACCCGATGCGCTTTTGTCGAACCTGGAAAAGAACCAGGAGCTGAAATCGCTTATGCTGGAAGAAACTCCATGGGTCCTCGATGCAAAAGATGAAACCGAACGCAAGCACCGCGTGGCCCTGCTCTTCGACCTTAACCACATGTCGAATGAACTTGACAAGGCTTTAAGCAAGCTGGAAAAGATGCAAGTATCAAACGGTGGCTGGCCTTGGTTTGAAGGCATGCCTGATGACAGATACATAACTCAATATATTATTACCGGCATGGGCCATCTTGACCATCTTGGAATAAAAGATGTGCGCACTGATAGTAAGGTATGGAGCATGGTAAACAAAGGTGTGCATTACCTCGACGACCGCATTCGTGAAGATTACGAAGAGATACTTCGTTATGGTGACCCTGCCCTGGACAATGTAAGTTACGACCAGATACAATACTTATATGCACGTAGTTATTTCAAAGATATTCCTATTGCATCGCGCGACCAGAAAGCATTCGACTACTTCAAAGGACAGGAGCAACAATACTGGAATGACAATAAAGGGCGCTATATGGAAGGTATGATTGCCCTTGCCCTTAACCGGTACGACGATAAAGTAATACCCGGCAGAATAATGAAATCGTTGAAGGAAAATTCTATAACCAGTGATGAAATGGGTATGTACTGGAAGGATAACTATGACGGATTTTACTGGTGGACTGCTCCTATTGAAAGCCAGGCATTGCTGATAGAAGCATTTGACGAAGTAGCCAAGGACCAGCAATCGGTAGATGATTTGAAAGTATGGCTGCTGAAGAGCAAACAAACCCAGAACTGGAGGACAACCAAAGCAACTACCGAGGCATGCTATGCACTGCTATTGCGTGGCACCGACTGGCTCGCAACAGAGTCGCAGGTCGAAATAACATTGGGTACTACCAAAATAGACCCCAAGAGTATGCCCGATGTAAAACAGGAAGCCGGAACAGGTTATTTTAAAACATCGTGGAGCGGAAGCGACATAAAACCTGAAATGGGTAATGTAACTGTGGTGAAGAAAGACGCAGGGGTAAGCTGGGGTGCGCTTTACTGGCAGTACTTTGAACAGTTAGATAAAATTACAAGCAGCAAAACACCGTTGCAGTTAGTAAAGAAGCTGTTCATAGAAAAAAATACCGACAGCGGGCCTGTACTTGTACCGGTTGATTCTACAACACATTTAAAAGTTGGAGACAAACTTAAGGTGCGTATAGAACTACGTGTAGACAGGGACATGCAATATGTACAGATGAAAGATATGCGTGCATCGGGTTTTGAACCTTTGAATGTTATATCTCAATACAAATGGCAGGACGGATTGGGTTATTATGAAAGCACCCGAGATGCGGCTACTAATTTCTTCTTCTCTTACTTGAATAAGGGAACGTATGTATTTGAATATCCTTTGCGTGTTACCCATAATGGTAATTTCTCTAATGGTATTACAAGTATTCAATGCATGTATGCCCCTGAATTTACCAGTAACTCTGAAGGTATAAGGGTAAGCGTAGGTAACTAGTATTTCCCACCACAAACAGCCTTGCCGGGTTAATTCCGGCAGGGCTTTTAATTACCCCTCAGCCCTAATCAGAAAAAGGATTAAGAGCCATTTTACCCAGTTCCAAAGGCCTACATTAACTATCTTTGTGCGGCAATTCATCTTCTTATTCCCTGTTAAGAGGAGAAATTACAGGAAATGAGTCAAAAAAATACTTTTACTATTCCGGGAAATAATTGGTTTATAAAAGCTGGCATTGTTTTGCTTGCTTCTTTATGTATTTCAGTTCCCGGCAGAACCCAGCAACATTCCAAAGGGTATAATACCAGTGCAACCACCAAGTGGACCACTAATGCATTCGACAATAAACTGTTTGTAGAAAATAAAGGACAGTTCGATAATGACATACAGGGTAACGACAAGGTTTTGTATGAGGCTTCGTTTGGCCTTGTACAAGCTTATTTCACGGCTACAGGAATTACTTATAAATATGAAGAACTTGCAAAAAGAAGTGGAGCCGATGAAAATAAGGACCCTGATGAGGTTATTCAAAAGCCTATTATACACTACCTAACTGAAAAGTGGATTAATTCGAACCCTGATGTAACTATTGAAGCAGGCGATGAACAAAGTTATTATTACACCTATCCTGTAGTACCTGATGGTACTATAAAGACAAACGTTTTCAAGAAACTTGTTTACCATAACCTTTATCCCGGTATTGATGCTGAATACGTTTTCCCGAAGGGCAAGTCCGGAATGAAATATTCTTTAATTGTCCACCCGGGTGCAGATGTATCAGTTATAAAATTTGCGTATGATGGAGCCGATAAAATTTATACCGATGCCAATGGTAACCTGGTTATAAATACTTCTTTGGGTATTTTCACCGAGCATGCTCCTGCATCTTATTCTAAGGGTAAAGGAAAAATCAATTCGTCATTTATCTTAGATGGAAATACCGCTTCATTTTCTGTGAACACTGCAAATAATAATGCACTACTGGTTATCGACCCTTGGGTGACGAGTACTACTTTTTCTACAGCACCCAACCGGGCATACGATGTGGATTACGATAACCTGGGTAATGTGTATGTCTATGGTGGTGGTGGCCCCTACCAATTGGTTAAACTCAACAATGCAGGTGCTATTCAGTGGACATTTAATAACACCTTTTTCTGGGGGCGTGAACACTATTACGGAGACTTTACGGTAGATAAAGCAACAGGAACGAGTTATGTTGTTGAAGGTGTTGGAGGCCCGGGTTTTGGTACTCCTGCCGATGCCATGAAAGTAAATACCCTTGGTGTGCTGAAAGCTACCTTCACGGGCAATGCGCATCTTACAGAAATGTGGAGGGCCATATACAATAGCTGTACCCACACCATTGTAATTGGCGGTGGTGGAATTTCATACCCTTACCAGGCTTGTGTGCTTGATACGAATATGAAAACCATAACTCCTGTTAACGTATTGACAGGCGACACTATGCCTTACCACGATATTACGCTTATGGCGATGGACCCGGCGGGACAAAACTGTTATATGACCACTGCTTTAAATGTATTCTACGATACCAATTACGATAACTTCTTTTTGAAAGTACCTGTGCCCGCGCTGTCGCCTACTACATACATGCACCCCGACGGCTACCAGTTCCAGGAAACGAATAGTGTTTGGTATGTTGGGCAATCGGCCTCTGCAGGGTATGCTTTAGCCAACGCAATGAATGGTATGGGCGTAAGCAATAACTGGGTTTATACCTACGAAGGATATATTATTCACCGGTATAACCCGCTGACAGGGGCACTTACCAAATCACTTACTATTGCACCACCGATAATAAAAACGTATTATGGTAAACCGGCTATGGTTCCCGGTTGGGGCGGGCTTGATGTTGATATGTGCGACAACCTTTACGTAGGCGATGTATCAACTATAAACATTTATGATTCCACACTTACACAAACCGGTTCCATAACAGCTGCCGATACCATTTATGATATAGTGCTTGGAGCTAACTACACCACGCTATATTCCTGCGGAGTAGGTTTCGTTTCATCTATGGCAGTTACCAGCACACTAAACCCAACAGTTACTGTAACCAAAACACCGGGATGTTCATGCAATGCATCTGCCACAGCAACACTGAAGTTATGTGGCAACCCAGTAACCAACGCCACTTACTTATGGAGCAATGGAGCGACAACCCAGACTGCTTCGGCGCTTTGCCCGGGCACATATACCGTTACAATTTCTCCTACCTGCGATATGTTCTTTAAAGACAGTGTAACTATTTCGGGCACATCGCTCAATCCTTCTATAAGTGGTAACGATACCATTTGCCAGGGGCAGAACACAACCCTTTTTGCTACCGGGGGCGGAACATATACTTGGAGCACTGGCGCAACTTCAACCAGTATAACCGTTACCCCTGTTTCAGATTCATTATACTATCTTGTGGCTACCGATACCAGTGGATGTAAAGACACAGTTAAAGAAATTGTGAAAGTAAATCCTAAACCTAAAGGCACTGTTACAGGGCCATTTAATATTTGCAAGGGCGACAGCGCACATTTGTTAGCTACAGGTGGAACAACTTATATATGGAAACCGGCTACAGGACTTAGCGCCAGCAATATTGCCAATCCTACTGCATACCCTTCCACCAGTACTACGTATTCTGTATTTATATCAAATGGTAATTGCTGGGATACTATTGGTACTGCTGTTACTATAAGTCCTCCTCCCGCAGTTGCTACCTGTTGTAACGATACAATTTCAGCAGGCGATACAGTTACTATTCATGTGGTGCCTGTTACCGCAGGCGATACATATAGCTGGGTGCCTTCAAGTGGACTATCGTGTTCTACCTGCCCTAACCCTATTGCCTCACCTAATGTGCCCACTACCTATTATGTATTGGTAACCGACAGCAATGGTTGCACCGTTCTCGATTCTGTAGAAATATTTGTAAAGAACTGCGCCAACATATGGATACCCAACGCCTTTACTCCGAATGGTGACGGACTTAATGATTATTTCTATCCTAAAGGCGGCAGTTGCTTAAAAACAATTGAAATGTACATTTTCGACCGTTGGGGGCAGATAATATCTCACACTATAAATACCCCTTGGGATGGCAGAGACAAAGGAGATAAAGTAGAAGAAGACACCTATGTTTACCTGATAATTACTACCGATGTATATAGCAAAACCCATAGCTATATGGGCAGGGTATCGGTAATCAGATAGTGATAAAAAGCTAATTTAGCAGTTAGTGAACTAACTGACTGCCTTTGCAAGAGAACAAAATATATAAACAAATTGATAGCCTGAACTCCAAGTCGTGGAAAGTAAGGTATAGCCATCCGTTACAGGCTCACTCCCTTGCAACCGAGGCCCTCAATCTTTCGGAAAAGAACAATTATGAAAACGGGAGGGCATATGCCCTGCTCAATAAAGCCACATCAGACTTTTTACTTTCCAATGGTGATGAATCAATGCTACTAAACCTGAATAAGGCCCTGCATTACTTTGAAGAATATAATGATGGGCTTGGAATAGCAAGAGCCTTAAATTACATGGGCAATGTTTACGACAGTTATGGGGAATATGATAAAGCATTGGCGTGTTGTTTGAAAGGGGCAAAAGTTGCGGAAGCCGGAGGTTACAAACCTGAAATGGGAGACATTTTAAGCACTACAGGCAATATTTACTCACGCCTTGCCGATTATGAACAAGCTCTCGCTTCGTACCAGAGGAGTTTAACAATACGTGAAGAGTTGGGGGAATTGCGGGCAGCAGCATCGTCTATGAATCTTGTGGCACGTACCTATACGCTAAAAAACGATTTTGAAAACGGGCTGAAATATTATCATCAAAGCCTTAAGTTGCGCGAAGAGCTTAACGACCCTGCCCTACCCTGGACCTATCTTGGCCTTGCTGCATTATTTGAAAAGAAGAACGATACAGCCAAAGCATTAGAATACTATACTACCTGCAGGGAATTAAATAAAAAAACTAACGACAAGCGTCTTGAACTGCATTGCCTCATTGGTATTGGTAAAGACTCCGGAGGGCTTGAATACTTAAATGAAGCATTAACCATTGCAACTTCAATAAATGCTAAGCCATTGCAATATGAGGTGCATGAACTACTTGCAAAACTTTATGAATCGCAAATGAATACTGCGAAAGCTTTTGAGCATTTTAAACTATTCCATTCTATAAGAGAAGAAGTATTGAATGCCGAATCTGCCAACAAACTAAAGAAACAACAGATAAGTTTTGCGGTTGAGCGTTCTGAAAAGGAAGCTGAAATTGAGCGCATACGTAATGTAGAGCTAAAAGCGGCTTACGATAAAATAGATGAAAAGAATAAGGACATCACTTCAAGTATAAATTACGCACTCCGCATACAAAGGGCCATGCTACCTGACTTGCAGGAAGTATCTAAGCATCTCCCGCAGAGTTTTATACTTTTCAGGCCAAAAGATATTGTGAGCGGAGATTTTTATTGGATGAGCCAAGCCGGCCCGTCAATATTAATTGCCGCAGCTGATTGTACAGGTCATGGTGTGCCTGGCGCATTAATGAGCATGCTGGGAAATGAAAAACTGAATGATGCTGTTAAGCAAACCTCTGATGTTTCAGAAATATTGAGCACTGTAAACAAGGAAATAAAAAGAGCACTGAAGCAACAGGGCAAAGATGAAGACACCAAAGATGGTATGGATATTGCGCTTTGTTCGCTCCAAATCCCCCCTTCGGGGGGTGGGGGGGCCGTACTTCACTATTCTGCTGCTAACAGGCCCTTATGGCTAATACGAAACGACTCCACCGAAATAGAAGAAATAAAGGCCACGAAAACAGCGATAGCTGGCTATACTGACGACAACCAGATATTTGAAAAGCATACTTTTCCTTTGCTAAAAGGCGATACCTTTTATATTTTCAGCGATGGCTTTGCTGACCAGTTTGGCGGCGAACATGGTAAGAAACTTACCACAAAACGCTTCAAAGAATTGCTGCTCGGTATGCAGAATAAACCCATGCAGGAGCAGATGCAGGTACTTGACAATACTTTTACTAACTGGAAAGGCAGCATTGAACAGACGGACGATATACTTGTTATAGGCGTAAGAGTATAATTACTCCTTTTTCTTCTTTACCTTATAATGTAATGTAAACGCAATAGAAGCACCACCTTCGAACTGGTTAAATTTCGCCCCATTATCAATATAAAAAGCAGTATTCAACATCTGCGGGTTATCCATACGTGCAGCAGGGTTGGTAAATGAGCTTAGACCTCCATAGTACCGTAAGTCGAGGAATAACCTTACGCCTTTTATTTCGTAGCCAAATCCGCCACCAAGCAGGTATTCCAAAACATTCGGTGTCCGCATATTTAAAACCGATACATTTTGCACGTTATTTATAATGTTATTACTAAAATCATAATATTCTGCAGAGGCAATTGCCGTGGAAATGTGTTCTATGGCTATTCCACCTGAGAGATAAGCCAGGAAATTACTTGTATGGCCCGAAAGGTTCATAAAATGAAAATACCTGCGCGCATAAAAAGGAACCTTATATGCAAGCATAAGTTCAGAGTAGCCCTCATAATAGTTACTCGTATTCAGAAGTGTCCTGTTATAAGCAAGATTGTAGCGTATTCCCTCCATATCTATTGACCAGTGTTTGCTTATGGCATATTCCAGCCAGCCGTAATACATGGTATAATACTTATATGTATTGAGATAAGGCGCGCTGTAATTAATTGCAGGATTATGAGTATTCGGGTCAGTATATACAGTTGTAGACCTGTAATTAGTTACCTGTAATGTATTGCGCGCCCCAATTGAAAAACCGGGAAACACTTCATATTTATTTGCAAGATTATTGAAGTCTTCTGTATTACTTCCATCATCATTGGTTTCATAATGCGGGTCATTATGCAATAACCTCACCATAGCTTTATCAGCATCAGGTAAATCATCTTTCTCCAGGTAACATTGCACCAATAGCTCAAACAGGGCTTCCCTTTGATACATTTTACTGCCCCACCCTCTTAAAGAATGCTGAACCAAAACAATGCATGTATCATATTCCCCATTATTGTACAATTCCGTTGCATTTGCAATGGCATCTTTAAAATTTACATATACTAAATGCGGGTTTATCTTAAATGCAGCATGCCTTATTAAAGCTTCTGTCGATTTACCTGTGTCACTCATTACAACATCCTGCGCAAAGCCTTTCAATCCGGCCAAAATCAGCAAAACAAACAATACTATATGTTTTATTCCTTTCATCATCAATTTCCCGATGGTAAATTATTTACTGTTTTTTCATACTGTATATCTTTAAAGTACTTATTCCATTCATCTGTACTTATATTTCGCTTCAATAGTTTCTCTATCTCACCAGCCATCATATCTTCTGAAGTTACTATTGAATACATATTCCTATCAGTAACCACCTCCAGCCTGTTAACAGAAGTAAATACCATAGTACGCACTTTGGCGTGAATATCTTTTATAGAAATGGGTGGCAAAGTTTCTACATTAGAGGTTGTAAACATTTCAATGGTTTTATCAGAGGCAGCCGTAGCCATAAGGGTATAATCCTTATTAAAAATTATCATATCTACCTGCACATTATGGGCATTAACAATACTTTGCTTTCCTGTTTTCAAATCGGCCAGGCACAATGAGCCATTAGTAAGCCCCAACACAAGCGTATTACTTACCCTGTTCAACGCCATTGATACCGGCTTGCTACCGTTGTAATTAAGTTCCGAAGAAGTGTACTTTTTTGTATCCCATATCATTACTTTACCATCTTCCTGTAAAGAATATATTGTGCTTCCATCGTTGGAATATTCCAGGGACTTAATGGCAGATTGGGATTGCAAAGTTGTTTCCAATGAAATATTCCTACTATCGAGTTTCCATATTTTTATAAGACTATCCTTACCCCCCGTTGCCAGGTAAGCCATATCTGTACTGAAAGCCACACTGCGCACAAGCCCCTTGTGTCCTTTTAATTCAGCCACCAGGTTACATGACACAGGGTTTTTAGCCAAACTTGTATCGAGGCTAACTTTATACAACATCACTTCATAATTGCTGCGGCAGGAAACAGCCATAGTTCCGTCAGGGCTGAAAAAGTTCCTGTCTGCAGTAGTTTTAGGGGGCGCATAAATAAAACTAAACCCTACAAATTTATTGGCAACCACACTTCTTACCAAGACAGAATTTATACCGAAACTAAATAGTTTTCCATTATTCTCATAAAGGGCAACATGCCCCGATGCTATATCAATCGAGCTATTCTTGTTAGCACCAAGATTTATGTAGGAGTTTCTAAGCGCATCAAATATTACCGGGTCAGGTTTACTGCCCTTGTATTCGTCATTCAGTTTATACGATTGCAGTGCTAACAGCCCTTGTAATTGCGGGTCATTTTTTAACAACATGGCTTTTAACCCTACAACATGCGCCATTGACAGCACATAATTCCTTTCTGCTTTTGTTTCAGCTTCATCAGCCTGCAACTTCGCTTTATTGGCTGCCGCTCTTCCTTCTTCTGCTTCATTAGCTTCTTTCTTAGCTAGTTCCGATTGGGTAAGCGCATTGGCTTTCTCTCTTTCTGCAACGGCCTCGGCATTTAAAGCCTGTTGCCTTGATAACTCTGCTTGTTGCTTTGCTGCCAAGGCAGATTTCGCATTAGCCTCAGCCAGCGCTTTTGCATCAAGAGCTTGTTTATTGGCCAATATAGCCTCGTTCTTCTGTTGTTCTGCCAGTTTGGTTTGTTGTTCAGCCAATATCTTCTGTCTTTCCGCTTCTTTCGTTTGCCCTTCGGCTACTGAACGCTCATACATGGCCCAAACAGTAAAGCAGGAAAGGATTCCAATGATTACGGAAGCTACAACAAGGAATATGTTCCGTGAACGGCGTTTTTTCCTGTTAAGTTGTCGTTTACTTTCTTCTATAAACAGCTTTAATTGCTCATTAAGGAATAGTTTATTTTCATACGGTGCAATATAAGCAAGGTCGCTTTCATTAATCAATACTTTGCGCCTCTGGTAATTTTTGTATGCATTTTCAATCAGTAAACGCACTTCTATCAGTTCTTTCTCAATTACCGTTATCTTTTCAAATATTTTAACGGCAAGGGCGTCGTGGCGAAGCTCATATTTATCATTATCGTCTTTATCTTTTAAAATCCGTAAGTCGACAAATTGGTTAACGAATGACTTTACTTTATCAGGAGAAATATTTTTACCCAGTGAGCGTGCAAAATCTGCTATTTCATCAAGACCCATTGGTTTGCGTGTACCTTCAATAGATACAAAGCTTTTCAGCACAGTAACCGCAGCATCGGCATCGGCCATCTTTGATATCTGCTCTTCAAGGAAATCAGACAGTATATCGCTTACATTGCCTAACTGGTTAAGCAGGCTATTGGTGAATGCAGGCTCGCCTGCATTTTTCTCAGCCGCCTTTTTATACAGCTTATCGAGAAATACCTGCAAATAGGTAAGCTCAACTTCTGCTTTATCGGGGTTAAGTTTATCGAGCAGGTTAGCAGCAAACCCATCCTCGACATATATACCAGCCTTGCCACAGGGACCAGTGATGGCCTCAGCAGCATTGGCCCTGGTCATTTTCTCAATACGGATTCGGTTATCAAAAAAATCGGGCAGTTCATCCTCGAAAACAGTCAGGTGTTCCAAATACTCACCACGGATAACGAATATGAGCTTACACTGCAAATCTGATTTTACAATTGAAGTAACTTCATTTACAAAGTTTTTAATTTCATCTGGTGAGCCGAATATGAAAAGCTCTTCAAACTGGTCGAAGATGAGGTAAACAGGTTTGAAGTAATCGAGATAAAGAGATTGTATTGACTTTTTAAGTGTGCTGTTTGGCTTTAAGGGAGTAACCGCCAAATTATTCAGTTGCGTTTGTATAGCTGATATGATATTGCCACCACGGCGTATAATTACCGGCAGCCAGTCGGCATCATTAAACTTATTGGCAAGCCCGCATTGTATTAAACTCGTCTTTCCCGTACCCGATGCCCCATATACCAATAGCATTTTGCTTTGAAACACTCGGGTATAAATTTCCTCCACCTCTTTATCGCGCCCGAAAAAGATATCCCTGTCTTCTTTGGTGAAGCTATCAAGGAACTTAAACGGGCTGCCTTTAATCATTGTTCTCTACTAAAGGTTATGAGAAAGAAGTAAGCAATTCTTTAAACTGTTCAACAAGTACAGAATAGTTATTGAGCGTGGTAAGGTCGCATTTTTCAGTAACCTCGGTGCCAACGTACATTAGTTTGTCGTTATTAAACTTGGTGTACATAAACACATCCTTCTTCAGGTTGAATTTTTCTTTAGTATCAATAATCTCGGGGCGGGTATCAATAATAAGTGGTGAGAGATTCAAGAACTCATGCGGGTCTTTAAAATCTTTCAGCAGCAACACTGCATTACTATCAGCAAAGGCAGAGTAAGTAAGTTCAGTGGCTTTAAAATCGGAGTCGAAGCTATTTAGTAAATCCATTACGTGGTTAAAGCGTGGCTCCTGGTGTTTATGTTTCAGCACCTTTATATCGCGCACGGTTACCAGTTTATATTTCACAATAAATGAAATATTCTCAAGAATAAATGTGAGCTTATCTTCGTATTCTACACACCTTCTCTGGGTTTCATCGTCTGTAAGGTTTATCTGGTAATGGCTAATCTCGTTACGTTCAGGTACCCAGAAATCGAGAGCCTCGTAAAACTTTTTATTGAACAAGGCTTTCATTTCTGGCATAAAAGGTTCAATGCTGAACTTCTCATACAAGTTGCCCGTTGCCCTTATGAGCCATGTAAAGTTGCCCAATGAAAGAACAGTTATACGGTTCTTAAACTGGTCGGTATATTCTTTCGGTATTTCAAGGTTCTTCTTCAGCTTTTCTTCCCACAACTGCGCCAGCATAACAAAACTCAGGAACTGCATGGTGCGCTCTATGGTTTTAAATAGCTGGTCGAGCCTGCCACGGTCGAGCTGGCGCATAGATGCAGAAAAAAGGCGGCGAAGTTCAACCCCCAACGGCCATGGGAAATTGCGGATAATCATATCGGCCAGTATGCGCAAATCAGGCTCACCGGCAGGGTCATCTTCGTCGACAATAAGGTACTTGGAAAGTGAGGGCTTATGGCCAACCATTGCCTGGAAAACTTTTTTAATAAGCTCTTCGTTGACTTGTGCCATCAGCAGCAGGGGTAAATTAGTATATACAAATTTAACCTATTTCGCTTACCCTGCTCTTTTCCAGAGATTTTGGAATTTACTCAAGTCGGCAGGGTGCTTCTTTTTACGCTTGTTTTCATACTTCAATACAGCATGTCCGAGGTCGCGCATAAAGGGCCAGCCAATATCGTCGTACTGGTATTTGCCATCATTCAGAATATCCTTTTCATTCAGGTACATTAATACCGAAAGGCAGAATTCGCTGTTCGTTTTCAGATCAATAACATAGCTGCAATCGGCCAGGAAACCATAGGCCCGCCCCACTATATTTAACGAGCGCACATTAGTATCGGTAATAGTATCTATGGTTCCGTAGTAGATATATTTTTTCAGGTTATCGGGATAATCTTTCTGGTCATAGTGCGGATAATCGCTTTCGCGCGGCAGCATGCCCATATACTTGTACAGGAACATATAATCGTCGTTGGTCAGCCTGAAACGTTTTGTTGAATCAACCGCCTGCGGGAAAATAATAGAAAGCAGAATATCATTTTCATCTTCAAAAGGCATATAGTTGTAATAAAGAAAATCTTTAGGAGGCAATATTTTGCCTTTATCTTTAAAGCCTTTCCCCAGTTTGGTGTGTTCAGCCACATTAGCCGTCGGCCCTACCATACTGTCAGCCGGTTGCTTGTATATCACGCCAGAATCGTCGGTTAGGAAGACAAAAGGATTGGTGACTCTGTTTGTGATGGTGTCGCACCTGGAACCAAAGCGATGGCTCACAATAGCTCGTGGATAGCCCATTTCATGCAACCTGCGGTTAATATACCCCGGCGACAGAAATTCATAAATGCGATTATATGCTTTATTATCGCTTACCAGCAACATACGTTTTATATACTGAGCAATAGATGGGTAACCGGTTTTTGAAGTAGTATCGCGCGATTCTTTTACCTGGCAGGAACAGGCGCTATCTATATAAAGGCGTGTATCTTTTGTTATGCCTGTCCTTGCATTCAGGCTATCTATTTTTTCAAGCGCTAAGGCTACCATGGGTAGTTTAACAAGGCTTGCAGGGTAGTAATACTTATTGGTTGGCGGATATAGAGAATACTTCTTTAAATGCGGAACATTGTTGGAATCGCGCTTTATTTGAGTATAGATAACCTGTAACCTATACTTAGTAGGGTGCATAAATACCTGGTGGTACTTTACATCAAGCGAATCATCATGGATTATCTGCCGTAAAACATCCTGGGCAAGGCAAAAGTTAGCGGGTAAAATTATAAGCCATATAACCCGCAGCCATTTCATTTTATCCCTTCCGTTCCGCTTTCATAAGATTCTGTACCGAGGAGCCCCAATGGTAACCTAGTGAAAAAGGTAATTTCTTCAATTGCTTAAGGCTATCCGCATTATGATATGCTTTTTGCAAATCTGTCTGGTAGAAACCCCTTGGGAAACTGCTTACCGGCATTATATAGGCGCCATAAAATGCAAGGTTCCAGTCTTTGCCCGGCAGGTATTTATAAGGCATACCGGTATCATCCTGCAATATGGTCTGGCTCTTTTTCAATATAACCGCACGCATGGCAGAGAAGAAAGGGTTATGCAAAAGATATGACGCTGACTTAATGTAGGTGTATGAAACGGGCATAGCATCGAGCCAGGCTGTAACGCCTTTGTTCTTCTGCAATCCACCGTCCGATAAATCGCATTTCAAATACGACATTACTTGTACAGTGCTATCCTTATCATGCTTGAAATAAACTTTTACAAAATCGTTAGAATGTACAGGAACGCTATCCTTCTTCAATTGTACTTCCGTTCCATCTTCATTAATATGGAAATACTTTACGTTCACAATCTGGTAACCGCTTCTTACTAAAAAAATGCTGGCCAGCGGCAAGGTACCATTCACATTATTCTGCTGCAGGTCATTAAGCATATTCTTGGTAATAAAGTAGCTCTTGGTAAGAATGTCAGAGAGTGAAGTATATACTTCTTCGAGATAAGATTCGACATTCTTAATTTTCATTTTATTTAAATAGGGCAAGGCACCGGCCCTTTCCAACCCATATAAATGGTAGCGTTTCGCCTGTGGGAAAAGTACGTTAGCGTGCAAAATATCGGGACCGCTGAACGGATAAAACACATCGAGGTTGGCTTTGTGCTGTTCAGCCAGTTCAGTATTTCCCCAGCTAGCCATAGGGTCGAGCCTTGTAGCTTTATCATGCGCCCATTCCGAATCAAAGGTTTTTGCAAACCTTATCCACACGGTATCTTTTTCAAGTGTGGCAGGCAGTGTGCTGCCCGGCAATTGTTTCATGCCGGCAATGTAGCGGGCAATGTCATTGTATTTGCGGTTAGGTGTAACCGTGTCTAAGGCCTGCTTACTCACAGGCTTTGGCGGAGCAGGCGCTTTTTTCGAAGTATCAACTTTAGGTTGTGGCGGTACAGGTGGCGGAGTTTCCTGTGATTGATTATTACCGCAGGAAATAGCTATGGCTCCCACCATTACGGGGATAAAAGAATAAAATAACGTTTTCACAATTTTATACATCATTATTTAGTTGGTTTCTTAATAAAGTATATCACACTTCCGGCAAGAATGGTAGCAAGGCCCAACAGCGATTGCTTCCAATTCACACTCATAGTGAAATATATTGTCCAAGCGCTCAAAATTAAGAAAATAGCAGGAGTAACAGGATACCCGAATGTTTTATATCCTGCCGATACAATAGTACCCTTAGCCCGCATTACAAAAAGGCCAAGCACCGTAAGGAAAGTCATAAGGTTAAGCGTAAAGCCAATGTAAAGCATTACATCGCTAAAGGTTGATGTAGCAACCAGCAAAATAGCGATAGCGCCCTGTATAATTGTAGCGTTTACAGGTATTCCGCTTTTGTTTTTAATAGCAAGAAAGCCTATCTGCTTCATATCCTCACCCATAACCTGCGCCACACGGGGGCCTATAAATACCATTGAGCTTACGGTTGAAATAAGGGTTAGTGCAATCATTATGGCCATAATGTTTGCCCCATTTGTTCCGAAAATATGCAGGGCCGATACATAACCTACCTCCAACTGCCCTTTTAACTCATCAATGGGAGCGGTATACAGAAAAACATAGTTAACCAGTACATACAGTACGGTTACAATAATAGTTCCATAGAGCAGCGACTTGGGAATATTCACCCGCGGGTTTTCAATATCATTGGCAACATAAGCCGAGGCGTTCCAGCCCGAATAAGCATAATAGATATAGTTCAGTGAAACAGCAAATGCCGGGCTGAAAATAGCTGTCCAGCTTTGTTCTTTTACAGGGTTGGTTTGCGGCAAAACCGATACGTGCTGAGAAGTAGCCAATATAAAACCGGCAACCACGAAAAAAAGAATAAGTATTACCTTTATTATGGTAGATAAATCCTGGAAAAAGGCGCTTCGTTTAATAGTAAAAGAATGTACCGCAGTAATTACAATTACCGTTACGCATGCCAGCCAAACAGGGTTTACAGCAGGGAACACCTTATTAATATAGTTACCCAAGGCAATGGCAGCCAGTGCTACCGGCGCGGCAAAACCTACAGTAACCGATACCCAGCCCGATAAAAATCCCAATAAAGGATGGAATATGGTAGAAAGATAGTGATACTCGCCACCGGAGCGAGGCATGGCCGATGCCAGTTCGCCATACGATAAGGCGCCGCATAGGGCAATTATACCCCCTAAAACCCATAAAAGCATAATGGCAAAGCCCGATTGCACCCCTATTAACTGGAACCCCAGGCTGGTAAAAACCCCAATGCCTACCATATTGGCAATTACGATAAAAGTGGCTGTTTTAAGGCTTATTTTGGGTGCGGACATTTTATTTATAATGGAACGCGGATAACGCTGATTGTCTATGATTTAGTAAGATTGATGCATTTTCATCAGCGAATATCATAATTAATCCGCGTCATCAGCGGTCTATTGTATTGTTTTATTAAAAATAATTGGCAATAATACTCCTTTTATAGATTGAAAACCATTGAAAATGTGATAGGGATGACGGTAATCGTTGCCCCAATGCCGAAAACTTCGCTAAGTTTAAAGCAAATTATTTCTCTCAGCGTCTACTTAAAAAATGAGAGATAAGATGATGGCACTAGCAATGGGCGAACAAAAAAGCCAAAATATTATTGAGACCGTACAGGAATACGGTAAACGCCTTTTCAGTTTCATACGCGGCCGCGTAAAAACCGATGAGGATGCACAGGACATTTTGCAGGATGTATGGTACCAGTTCAGCAATGTGGCCGAATCGGAACCTATAGAACAGGTTGGCTCGTGGCTTTACACGGTTGCGCGCAATAAAATTACCGACAAGTACCGTAAGCAAAGAACATTGAACCTGGAAGACTTCACCTACGAGGATGAAGACGGGGAAATGAACTATAAGGACATTCTGCTTGCCGATTTTAACACGCCTGAAGACGAGCAATTGAAACACTTTTTCTGGGAAGAACTGATGAAAGCATTAGATGAACTGCCCAAAGAACAAAAGGATGTATTTGTGCAAAATGAACTTGAAGATAAAACTTTCAGGGAAATAG